>Ga0058701_10000100_pt1 | contig 69479 bp, 47 predicted proteins | sample AgamicOrMae_FD_97039 | JGI IMG/M metagenome (GOLD analysis project Ga0058701, IMG submission 97039) | Agave microbial communities from Guanajuato, Mexico - Or.Ma.e | ecosystem: Host-associated > Plants > Phyllosphere > Phylloplane/Leaf | place: Guanajuato, Mexico | collected 2012-06-04
CCTCTCCATCATGAAAGTCAGGATGGCCGAGCGGTCCAAGGCGGTGGACTCAAGTTCCACTACTCGAAAGGGTGCGTGGGTTCGAATCCCACTTCTGACAGAAATTTTTTGCCACAAGTGCACTCGCTTCTATTTATTTTCTTTCGCACCATTCCTGCAAGCTTTTTGTGGACCCATTTTCTCTCTTTGCCACTATGTACTATGGATATAAAACAGAGAGGCCCCTTTTATTGCGAGATTTGCGATTGTGAGCTCCGAGATTCAGCTAACTATCTAGATCACCTGAATGGTAAGAGGCACAATCGAAACAAAGGTATCTCCCTCAAAGATTTCAAAGACTCGTCCATAGAAGAGGTCAGAGAGATGCTGAATAAAAAGAGGCGAGAGGCACGGCACAAATCTGATTAGAACGCGAAGCATAAAAATATCCAGGAAAATCTTTCTCAATCCAGAATACCACTTATAGACACAGAAACCCCATTGTAAAGGGAATATGGCTCAAGTTAAAGGTTTCTCCAAAGCACACACCCTGGATGACTCTCAATATCCAATCTTGTGCCAAACATGTCTTGGTGACAACCCATACATGCGCATGATGGTGGATAGGCATGGCCAAGAATGTAAGATTTGTAGTCGGCCTTTCGTCACTTACAGATGGTGTCCTGGCAAACGGATGCGCTACAAGAAAACTGAAATCTGTCGAATCTGTGCCAAGGCAAAGAATGTTTGTCAGACATGCTTATTGGATCTCAAGTACAACCTACCTGTGCAGACTCGTGATCAACTACTCCAAGTGAAGGACGACATACCACGCTCTGACGTAAATCGAGAGTACCATGCTCAAATACTTGAGCAGAAATACGGAAGTGAAGCAGGATCTTCAACAAGCTTGTCTATAGCTGGCTCTTCATCCGATCCGGGGAAAGAGTCATCACATGGGGCGAAGACTTTGGCGAAACTTGCTCGAAAAGCACCCTACTATAAACGAAACCTGCCACACATCTGCTCTTTCTACGTCAAGGGCGAATGCAAAAGAGGCGACGAGTGCCCCTACCGGCATGAAAAACCTTCCGATCCGGATGATCCACTTAGCAATCAGAACATTAAAGATAGATACCACGGAACAAGAGATCCTGTTGCTCAAAAGATACTCAATAGAGCAGCGCAAGAAGAGAAGAAAGAGTCGAGTTCGAAAGAGCCTACAGAATTTAAAGAATAAACGTGTTAATTCAAATCAGGTGGATGTGTAACCTGGATACATTTATTCTCTCGGACATCATATCGATAGAAAGAATGTCCCCAACGTAACTCAACGGAGCCGAATGAAGTCTACCTAGAAAATTGCTATCGATCGGGCTACTTGGATGACTCGAGTTGTTCTTGCTCTTCGCCAGCCTGTTCAGAAGTTTGTGTCTCAGGGCAGTGAAATCTTCCAAGCTGAGTTTGAGGGCCTCCGATGCGTTCTTCAGATGTGCCTGGTGTGTAGACACATCAGGGCCACTGTTTTCTACGAGATGGTACTTTGTCTTCCTGTTCAGATTCGTCCCGATTGTTCTGCTGATGTTTAGCTGGCCTCCGGGGATGGAACAGCCTTTGGACGTGCTGTTGACAGCCATGCTGGTTCGTTGGGTATCCTTGCATGAGGACGCACTTCGAGAAACGCAAGACTCCTGCATCGACGCATTGCAGCGAATGAAGTGATTGTGGCAATCACATTTGTAACATCTCAAGAGAGATTTACTGATACTGGGAATATAGTTTGTTATGTTGATTGGATTCTTTCGACACGCTATTTGATGCCCGCTATCCAAGAATCCTCTCATCTCATGACGGTCTGTCGAGAGTTGTAATGAGAAACCTGCCATGGCCAACATAAAAATGACGTAGTTTGAGTTGGGAAACATGGTGCTCCCTATACTAATCACACGCGCTGTATCCTCTGTAGCCTCTTCTCCTCGATCAACTTGATCTGCTCTTGTATTACACCCTCCCTATACTTCAGAAATTTGGCATACTCCGTTTCGTCAAGATGCTTAACAACTTCAAATCCCATATACCTAGCTTCATCAATTATTTCCTGACAGATCTTCTGAAGAGGTACACAGTCGTACCACTCGTCCTGGCTTTTGACCTTCGCAATTTCGTAGACGTGCCTCAATGAGATCTTACCCGCTATTTCGCCGGACTTGGGATCCATCGCACCCCTCTCGGCTCCGGTTGCTTGTTTCAGAAGATAGTTTATCGGTGGTGCGGACAATTGTAAACCGAACGATCTGTCTGGGTTCACTGTTATCCAGCAAGGTATAGGTATGCCTGGTTTAATGTCCTTTGTCCTGTTGTTGAACTCTTTACAGAAGGCACTAACATTGATACCTCTTTGGCCAAGTTGCGGACCCAGGGGCGGCCCCGGTGTGGCCATGCCGGCGGCGATCCATACGTTCAGAGGTGTGGTATGGATCACCTTCTCCATTGCTCTCTTTAATGATTTTGCTCCTTTCCCAGACATGGTTGACTAATTTGTTTCGAACAAGTGAAATTTGGCCAATGAAAGTGTAATGATCTTGACAAATTTACTTTCCGCGGCGGACTTATTTTGGGTTTGAGTCGCGTGTTGCGTTCCTCGTACTGCTCATGCGCAAGTGTTGTCTAGGTTCGTTTTGGAAGCAAGAATGTCTAACCCGGTGATGGATCATATAGTGACACCAACCAGAGTTTCATTCTTGGTTCCTCGACGCGAAGATCTTGCTCGTAGAATCCTCGACCATGAGAATACTGTGTCTTTGCTCGGATACTACATTGCCGAGAGCTGATTGTTGAATGAACCGGTAGAGCGGAGATGACCGATCTTATATAGTAGTCTCGAGCTGCTCTTTCATCAGATCAAAGAGAGCATCATGCAGAGTTCCAGATCTGTGAGTCCACTTGTTCTTGTGGATGGGAAACAACAGTGGCAACAGTTAGGACAGTGTTTACCCAGATTTTCTCGTCCGGCGTCTGTCTGTCTGGCATGCTAGATTGTTGCACGTGCCATCGCTGGAGGGAGCATTCAGCGGTTCAACTAGGGAACCTCGCATCGAGTTGATGGTTGGCCAACCGTTCTGTCCTGGTTTCAGGTCTCAATTCCGGCACCAACAAAATGGACATTGGCCGGCTGAGACGACACGTGACCTCAGGATAAACTGCTGATGGAGTCCGGAGATTGAGAAATGGCGAGCATCATGCGCACTTGTCTCGTCCGCTCTTCGCACTCCAATCAGGAAATTCCATCAACTCGATACGGAGTGCCCAAGGAAATGGCAAGGGTTAGGATTGACCACAAGCGGTCTCATCATGGGTTGGCGGAAACGCGAAATGAATAGGCTCATGCAAGCGTTATGATTTCAGTGCCTGATGCAGAAAACGAACTCGAAATGGCTAAGAAAATACTGATTCATAGATTGGATAAAATCAGGGAAAGTTTCTGTTTCATTCACTTGATTTCCATAATTTAATTTGTCTTAGCTCTAATTGCGGCTCTCTTAGAGGTAACAGCCTGGAAACCGCTCTTTATACTGGACACGGAACGCCTCGATCCACACTTCTCACATTGGAGGAAGAACAATCTGGTCTCTTTTTGCAATATGGTATTCGGTGATCTACATGTCTGACAAGCTACATACTCTTTGATGTATCTCCTTAACACATTCTCTATCTGGGTTTGCTGAAATCGTCCCTTAATGATGAGCTGATTGTTCGAGTCGACCGAACCACTTGTACCCAATTCAGCGAGCAGAAAAGCTTGCATATGCTTAGGTTGCCTATGAACGAGTTTGCAGATTTCCAAGAAATTTGCGAAAGATGTCTTCTTAGTACCAACACGTAGCACTGTTGGAGGTTTTAAAACGAAACGCTTTTTCTCGCCGGCATTTAGTTCGGGATTGTTGGCTCGAATGATTGAGAAGACATGCTCAATGAGCTCATCATAGGTATAATCCCGGTCTGTTCCGACCCAATTGGATCCCTCCGCTTTGACATCATCGGCATCGGCTCGTCCTGCCTCATCTAATCCATCTCCAGCAGCCTCATCGGTTGGCTTTTCATTCTCTTCGTCAAATGTGATCGCCTTCTTCTTCTTTTTCTTCTTTTTAGCAAAATCAAAGTTCAGATCGTCTCCGATATTATCATTCTCGTTCTGGTCAGCTGCACCATCGTTTCCTTCATCATCTTTTATCGATGCTGTCGGCTCTTGTTCGGCCTCCTGAGTCTCAGTGAGAGCCTTCTCAAGATCATCTAAGTTCAATGGTTTCTTCTTTTTCTTCTTCTTCTTCAAAGGTAACCCGTCGAATTCAGGAATTTGCTCTACCGCCTCACTATCTTCTGGCATGGTGATAAATCAGACTAAGTTGGCCAGATTTCCCTCAGAGAATAACACGCACTGTTGCTGGAACAATATGAATGAATTGAATGGTAATTATTCTGGTGACTGATTTTTTATCGCCTCAACGATAACTCGGAGTAAAAGACGAGCAACAAATATGTCGATACAGCTCGAGTCCAGACAGCATGGCAGAGGAGCCGGCAAAGAAAGATCGTCGCGCAAAACGCGCTCCCAAAAAAACTTACAAGCGTCACGCCGACTCTGTGGTATGCATTTTATGTCAAAAACATATTTAAGCAAAAAGATCCCCAGCACATTGGTCGCTCCAAATTGCAACCCTACTTTTCAATCTCCAGAGATAACCAGATAAGATGTCATTACAATCATTGCTTGGGCTTGGGCCTCACGTCGTCGAAAGGCGTCCAGCCTATGATCAGCTGGCCAGGTCAGAATCGTTGGAATATGATGAGATGCACGATGACGGTCTAGCGAAGATGCAAATACCCATGGAATCAGTCAATCATCACATCAAGTTACCTAGAACTGTAGATGAGTTTACTCGTCAGCCGATAAACATCAATTTCGATAAGGGAACCACAACCTTGGCATTCATATACAAGAATGGGATTGTAGTTTGCGCCGATTCCCGAGCGACCGGCGGTCAATATATTGGATCTAGAGGAGTTCGAAAAATCATACCAATCAACAAATTCCTCCTAGGAACAATGGCCGGTGGTGCAGCAGACTGTGTTTATTGGGAAAGAGTATTAGCGGAACGCTGTAGACTATACGAACTTAGGAATAGGGAACCAATATCTGTTGCAGCTGCGTCTAAACTACTTGTAAACATGCTATATAATTATAAAGGTATGGGTTTATCATTGGGTGTCATGATATGTGGTTGGGATCACAAGAAGGGTCCCAACATATACATGGTTGACAATGACGGTCGCCGGTTGAAGGGTAACATGTTCTCCGTGGGCTCAGGTTCAGTATATGCCTATGGTGTCCTGGACAAAGGGTACCGGTTCGACCTATCCGATGAGGAGGCATTTGACTTGGGTCGTCGTGCTATCTACCACGCAACACATCGTGACGCCTATTCAGGAGGTATCGTCAGAGTCTATACAGTGCAGAAAGACGGTTGGAAGATAATCAGCGAAGACGACAACCCGATACTGCACGACCGATACGTAGCTGAAAACACTGTTTCTATGGATCACTAGAGAAGTAATAGAGTTATACTGTGTGGCTAATAAATATGCGAATCTTTATCATTTATTATCACTGTTCCTTAAATTAATTGTCGATCACTCATTTCTTGGCCGTCAAACATGTCCCAGAGAGAACATGTCGACTCAGAACTAAGTTTCTATGATAGTCGGAATGCAGATCACCGTGTCTTTGTCGATTATTACCAAATTATATATTGCCTTATAACTCGCCACAGTTCATCACTGTTATCGGGATCCGAGGCCTATCGTTGAGACCCACGGGAACATTTTCCATCTTTCGCAGTACTAGCATCCCGTCGACAACTCGACCGAAGACAACGTTCTGGTTATCGAGAAAATCGCATTTTGCGCAGGTTATAAAGAATTGACATCCATTTGTGTCTTTGGCATTTGCATTTGCCATAGACAGGAGACCAGGGACATCATGTTTCACTTGAAAGTTTTCATCCGGAAACTTGAGGCCATTATAAATACTTGTAATTCCTGTGCCGTCACCATTAACGAAATCGCCACCTTGCAACATAAAATCTTTGACCACTCTATGGAAGCGGGAACCTTTATAGCCTCTCGGTATACTATCAACTTGATACTCGCCAGTGCAGAATTGTCTGAAATTTTCCGCTGTCTTAGGTGTTATGTCGGCGAACAACTCAAATGATATCCTACCGGCGTCGATAGTTCCAATTTGGATGTCGAAGAAACATACTGGATTAGTTGGGTTGCGTAACTTGGGTTGCAATTGATTATAGCTGAGAGATCTGACACCGGTGAGGATCTGTGTTGCTGTGGAGGACATTGTAGCAGGTACTTTAATCGTCTACTATAAATATGGCAAGAGTTTGCAAATCGATTACTTCTTGTTAAAGCTATGAGCATGTGGATTTTAATTTACGCGCAAACAAATTTATCAGGTCATGACCGGGGCTATTGGAACCGGCTTGATTATAGATGAATGCGAGCAATACGGTGAAGTTACTCATCTGATGAGGGTGACAAATCGAACAAGTTGGTGAAGGACAAGAGAATATTTCACAAGACTTAATATTGACCAAGTTCGCAGGAAAATCCAACCATGCAGATTTGAGTCTCCGCCTGCCGCACAATACAGGCTAAACCCACACGAGCGCCCCTAAGTGTTGGTAGCGATGAACATTAACTCGTACGCCCCAGAGAGCCCGGATTTGGCAAAAAGCGAGCCCGGGCATCCTGAGGGCCAAGATTCGCCGAGGTTCGATGAGATGAAGATTATGCAAATATAGGCGACCCGCAATTCGCTGGCGAACAAATCCATGTTCGTCCAGCAGCGACCATTGGACTAGATTCTTCGTCTGGGCACGCTGGTGCGAACTTTGAAATCGGTGAAGCGCTTGAGTGATCTCAATTGTTTCGCAGCCCATGCGAACTGGTATTTGAATTTCACGACAGACTCTGGTGAAACCAAATGTCGATCGATTTGAAGGCGCGCAAAATCCATCACCCACTGTATCTTCAATCATTTCTTATTCAATCTATAGTTATCAAGATACCTAGATGATAAATTGTCTCTTTTATCTTTTTCCCCATGCTGGAGGTGTTATCAAGACTGATGGCAGGAATTGTCCCACTCCCAATCATTTGCTCAATTATCATTGTGGACGACCATGGACTATCTGAATAAAACCCAGGACTTGAAGTGTAAAGGCGCCAGTTTTCATATATCAGATTATCACATGCCAATCATTGAGCGCTTATAACAATGAATGGTGCCTACGGCAGAGCTTGTCAGTAGATTCTTTGCGAGCCGATACAATATGAACATGGATCACCAGAGGCCCATTCTTTTCATATGCGTTATCGCGTATGCATCTGCAGTCAGCTCTAGACTCATCTATCGATTGGTTAGCTTCAAATGCACCCTCTTACGCTCACATCATGCGAGTGGTTGTGATCATCATAGATAGATATGATTTATTCATATGAAACCCAGCATTTCTAGGTTACGAATCGGACATGGCCATGATCTTGGCGCCTTAATCCGCCCTTGTAGGCAAGTTGGTGCCGGTCACCTGGTCCCGGCGATTTCAGGTTAACCTGTTGGCGCCTCCGTCAGAGAAGGATGAATCGATAGGATGAGTTGATCTCAACATGTTCAAGAGCGACGCATTACGACCAAACCACAAAGTACCTCGCTACGAGGCACCTGAAGGACTCGAAACTCACATATCTCAGATCGGAACGATTTTCCATAGATTCTTAAGACTCTTAAGAGCGGCTAATTCGCGAACTATCTCTTAAGATAGCCCTCCGAACTGCAATTTTATAGCAGTTGTAGGAAAGTTGTCCGAAATCTGATTGGGGATAAAGCCCTCTCGGTTAATGTTTGGTGAGTGAAGAGCGATAGACTCGAGGTATCTGGGAGCGCAGATAGTAGCCATTCTTTCTGTAAACTTCCTCCCCTCTTGGGAAGGCCACACGCCTTGTCTATGCGCTATTGATTCTAGACTCAAATCCAAGATGTGGATGTTCTTCACAATAAGAACTAGTTTTGGTGGCTCTGAAGCTTCCGTGGCAATATCTTAGTTGGAAAGCTAGGCAGCACTTCAAAGGGAGAGAGAGAAGCGGGAGGTAAAGAGCTCGATCGGATGGTTAGAGAGAGGGGAGGCGAAGACCGCGGCAAGCTTGTCCTGCGGTAGGCTCCAGCAGAGCAATCAGCCAGTTCTCGCCCAGACGTGTATGTACGCTTTCCAACGAAGTAAAATTGAGATCTAGCTATCTGTTAGCGTGTCTCTTCACCCACTATTTGTTGGAACACGTAGTGTGCCATTCTTATTCCATGGTTTGCCATTACATGCATACCCCAGCCCATCCGCCGAGAAACGCCGCCCCACCCGTACTATCCCTAAAACAACGACTACCACACAATTTGCTGTCCCAGCTCGTCATAAGATAGAAAAATTTCAAGACTGATTGACGACAACTGCTCATCATTATTGTTAGCATTATCATGTTATATTTTCGTCATTTGGAGTAGTCGATTTGTGTGACAAGCGGGAAAATTGACTCTCTCCGTAGCCTGTTCAGCCCCCAAGGAAACACGCACGCGCTCCAGTCAATTTGCCGCATCGAGCGAGCGAGTATAAATTCAGTTCTGCAAATCGCCACACAATTATCTCCGATTCATACGTACATTCAACGTTGACAGGCACAGATAAAAAAGTTAATTTTTAACATCACCTTACCAATACCTTTTGCAACTCAAATTCGAAACAGCCTCCGTTATACAAGATGGCAGAATTCGTAGGCACTTACAAGTTCGAGAAGGATGATGGAAAATTTGACGATCTTCTGAAGGTAATGAGTAAGTATCCTGTACCTTGTACCATAGTGTACGCCTATCAACAGGTATCAGATAGACAGAAAGTTAACTCCTACTATCTTATCATCGAAATCAAACACTCTCGATTGTCTAGATGTAAGCTTCGTTACGCGTAAGGTCGCTGTTAATACATCGCCAACTATCATAATCTCAGTAGAGGGTGACGGGAAAATTGTTGTCAAGACGGAATCGACATTCAAGAATTCACAGATTGAGTTCAAACTCGGCGAAGAGTTCGAGGAGAAGAGAATGGATGGAGTCACCGTCAAGACTACGATTACAAAAGAGGGCAACAAGCTGATTCAGAAGCAACAGTGTGACCCGCCGGTGGAGATTGTTCGTGAATTTACCGGTGACAAGATGATAGCAACTTGCAAATGTAAGGATGTTACCAATGTCAGAGAATACAAGAAGGTTTGAGCAAATCAGATTGGTTATTTTATAACCCCTGGCTGTTATTGGCTAGGTGGACTATGAACAAAATTTGCTTCTTTAATACTTGTATCGCAATAAAGAGTTAGTTTCAGGCAGAGCCACGAGGTTCATTTCCACGGTAAAAAAAAATTAGTGTTCATAGGGCGGCGCTCGTATGGCGGTAGTCTTGCTATAATTAATATCACAATCTGTTTGAAAGTTCATCTATTTGTTTACGGATTTCGTTTTCCTGCTCATAGAGACTATCCAAAACTGATTTCAACCGCATCCTGAGTGCTTGGTTGTCAAGGTTCATCATCTCCTTCTCTTGAACTTCGATTCGCTCCTTTATCTTGGCCAGCTCCCTAGTGAGCTCCTGTCTCTTCTCTTCCGTGTCATCATCTTCAGCTATGAGATCACTAGCCGCGGCAACTTCAGCTGCTATATCAGCGGCTGGAATTTGCACCGGTTCTGGGGCAGGCATTGAATCGTCCTGTTCGTCGAAATCCATCCTGCTGTTGGCATCCTGCTCGATATCTTTGTCGTCAAGATCCCGGTCATCTTCTGCATCGTCATCGTCATCATCATCATCATCGACACTCTCGTCTGAGCTGCTGTAGTCCTCACCAAATAAGTCGTTCAGGTCGATGTTCTGAGAATTTTCCGTTGACTGCATACCCGCTTGACCAGGTTCACCAATCATAGGTGAGGGCGCATCCTTGTTAGTGAATGTCGTTGGTTGCACTTTATCCGCCTTGCTCTCTTCCACAATTTCAAACCTGGAATCGATTGCCTCGCAATCGAACCTGAACAAACGCTTGACCTCTTTCTCGATCTCAGAGAAATCCACATACTTTTTCCTTAGAGTCTTTCGGAAACGTCGTTTTCTGACATTTTTCAATGGTGGGGTTATACCATGAGGAAAGAGGAACTCACGTTTGCCTATGCCGCCAACCGATGAGAACAGTTTATCGTATTTCGCCTTTTTCGTTTCCTCATCATCCTTTCCATCATGAATGCTTGAGGTGTCGGAATCATTGTCCTCTCTACAGATTAGTATTTGGGATATATCAGCTGTCTTGTAGAAGTTCTTTCTATCTAGCGTTTTGTAAGATTCGATGATGGTTGGTAGGTCATACAATCTCGCCGGCATAGTCCAATTATCAAGCTTAACTTGTCCATGTCTGATATCGTTGTCGAACTTGACACTCAATCTCTTTCCCAATGGTTCTCCAGTTCTGATCGCCTGCCTAAGTACTTCTGCTTGTGCAGGCGGGAGCCTGAGAACAAATTGGCTCTCTAACTCGAGTTTGTGATCCGGTTGGGACGACATGTTAGAGATGGGAGCATGGGGCTTCTTGTAGGTGGGCCTGGGAAGTTAGCTTGGCTAAGAAATACGAAACAGTGGGATTTGAAAGGAGGTGATATTGTTGTTTACTAAAAGAACCGCGTGTTTTGCCCCAAGAAGCGCGATTCGATGTGCCAGAGTGGCAACACACGCGGGTTGTCATGCTTCCATCTGACGACGTTGGCTGCCAAACTGAACCAAAGACGGACGTGTCCAGTTTTCTGCTAGCCCTCCTCTACATGCGTTCTTCAGGTTGATTGCACCTTTCCAATTTCTGTCGAACTAACGATTCTATGACTAACCCACCAAAATGACGTCTCTTGAAGAACAGAAACCTAACAACGTCTCGAGTAACCAGACACTAGCTATAAATAACACTAACACAAGTGAGGATGATTATATGGACTACGACTCAGATGATGATGAAGATTCCAAATCCAACCACTCAAACTCAAACCAAAATGTAAACTCAAGCTTCGTGAATGTATTAGGTAAACAATCGAGTAAAAACAAGGGGCAATCTTCACACAAAGATGAGGACAAGCGAGCACATCACAATGTTCTTGAGCGACGAAGACGGGACCATTTGAAGGATTCATTCTCTCAACTTCGTGATTCTGTACCTACCTTTCGAAGCGAGCGCGCTTCCAGAACGGAAATACTTGTACAAGCGGCCGATTTTATCATATCAAGAGTCCAGAAAAACGCCAGCATGCAACAGGAACTCGATGCACTAGTGAGAGCCAACAGGCAACTGGAGGAAGAGGCCAACAAAAGCGATCAGGAAATAGGTCGGCAGTGTGCAAATGGAGGGCCAGTTGATATTCAGTTGATCAAGACAGAAAACACAAACTAACCCCTGATAGTGTGCGAATTATTGATTGATTCTAACGTCAAAACCGTCACAAGCCCAATGAGAAGATTGGGTAGGAAGTGGCAAAGAACGGTTGTGATATGTTGCACTTCTGTTTTAACGTATTAACCATTTTGACCACTTATACAAATCCCGAGGGTATATAATTTTTTCTACGCTAAACGCTAAAAACTGTGCAACTTATCAACACTAATAGGGAATTACTGTGATTCATAGTAAATGTATATAGTTGAATTACTTGAATAAGTGTGTTCAGACTGCTGAATGAAATGAGCATCCTGTGAACGAAAAGTTTGGAAGAATGCAGTGCAAATGAGTAAATCCATAGCATCTCCTTGAGTTTAGTGGATCAGAGCTCGGCATTGATTTGTACTGATAGCCATTCACCATTAGTGCTGGCCGCATGTTAGCCATGTTAACATAAAAACCTCAGAGAGTTTTCGTTCATGAAACTGAATCATCGCTTAATGATCAATCGTCAATGGAGACAATCATTGATAATGGGTCAGATCAAGTGTTTGATCAATCTGCGATTTCGGATAGAGAGAGAGAGACTGGAGGAAGTGTTTTGTCAACAAGTTGTCTAGTAGTATTATTATTCTAATTGTGCACTTGTTTACACGCCCATCTATGGTGACATCTTGTTAATCATGTGGCGACTATGACAGTCGTTCAAGAGAGTTTAGACTAAACGCAGAGGGGAATGTCATGCATGTAGTTACAAAGCTATTTAGCGAGACACTTGCGCACAAGCCCGTACACGCATTCCAATTGGACAAGTGAGAAGAGTCTCTCCATTTGGCTTGTTTCACGAGTACAAGTAGTAATCAAACTCTTTAGCTTGATGGATAATATAATTGAATTTATATCCGCACAGGCGCGCAAGCTAATGTCTCGTCCCGCAGTATATAGCAACAGTTTGCCTCTGCTTATCTAGGCCAACGAACCTCCAAGCATTGCATGCGGGTACATAGATCTCCTCAATCGAAACCAAGTCTTTCATAATGGCTCGAAGCTAGTCTCTTGACCAAAGCATAAGCAACATTCCAATTCGCGGCGTGGATTTTGAATCAACCGGTGTCAAAAATGATTCAGACAAACCTGGTGGTCAACAGGTTGGCGAAGAGAATACTCAACAATGGATCAGCAACTATTATAGGTGGCCGGCCGAAGCGTGGTGGTGCGCAGCTGAGCTTAGGCGCAAGAGGAATCCAGAGCTCCACGGCCATCGATGGGAGCAAATCGGAGTGGGTGTTCATGCGCGAGGAGAAGTATGGGGCGCACAACTATCATCCTCTTCCGGTGGCCTTGACTCGCGGCCAAGGGGTTCATGTGTGGGATGTGGACAACAGGAAATATTATGACTTTTTGTCCGCCTACTCTGCCGTCAACCAGGGCCACTGTCATCCGGCAATCGTGGCCGCCTTGAAGAGCCAAGCGGAGCGGCTGACACTGTCCTCGCGGGCATTCTACAATGACGTCTTGGGCGAGTTCGAGGAAACTATAACCGGCCTGCTGGGCTACGACAAGGTGTTGCCCATGAACACTGGCGTAGAGTCGGGGGAGACGGCCTGCAAGTTGGCCCGCAAATGGGGCTACCAGGTGAAGGGTATAGAGAAGAACAAGGCTCGGATTGTGTTCGCCGAGGGCAATTTCTGGGGCCGCACCTTAGCCGCCATCTCGTCGTCCACAGACCCCAGCTCCTATGCGGGTTTTGGGCCCTATATGCCAAACTTCGACATAATTCCATACAACGACGCGGCAGCTTTGGAGAAGATACTGCACACCAATCAGGCCGAAACGTGCGCCTTCATGATCGAGCCCATTCAGGGCGAGGCGGGCGTCGTGGTCCCAGACGCGGGCTACCTCAAGCAGGTGCGCCAGCTTTGCACCAAGTACAACGTGCTCTGGATTTCGGATGAGGTACAAACGGGCCTCGGCCGCTGTGGACGCTGGCTAGCGGTTGACCACGAGGCGGTCAGGCCGGATATAGTTTGTTTGGGTAAGGCGCTGGGCGGCGGAGTTTATCCCGTGTCAGCAGTGCTGGCCGACGATCCAGTCATGCTGGCCATCAAGCCGGGCGAGCATGGCTCCACCTACGGCGGCAATCCTCTGGCGGCTCGTGTTGCCATAGCATCGCTGAGCGTGCTCAAGGAGGAAAAGCTGCCCGAGAGAGCAGAGGAACTAGGCGCCCTCCTGAGGAGCGAGCTCCGCTCCAGGTTGCCCGAGAGTGTGGTGCCCGTGGTGCGCGGCCGAGGACTGTTGAACGCAATTGTTGTTAATCAAAAATATGACGCCTGGGACCTGTGCTTGAGACTAAGAGACAATGGCCTCTTGGCAAAGCCGACACATGACGACAAAATCAGGCTCGCCCCTCCGCTCACAATCACCCGCGACCAAATCATCGAGGCGGCCCAGATTATAGAGAAGACCGTCTCCTGCCTGAAGTGATACTCATTAAAGATCGCTCTCTATTTCGAACTATATTTGAAAAAATCACTTCCTCGACAACCTGAAGATTTTGTACTCCTCAGCCGATCTGTCCCCAAGAAATAGTCTTTCAGAGACAGTCTCTGAAAGACTCCCCCTCCGGGCACCCTTCCAAGAGGAGGCGAACTCGCTCACTTGGAACCCTTTCGAAAGCACAAAACTCGCCTATTTGAAAGAAATTTGGCGCTAAATAAAGACCTGCTTGAGACTCAAGCATCATGCCAACTCTTTAAGGCCCATGTGGCACTGGCTCGTCCTCGAAGCTCGGTGGCGAGTGACAACATCAACAGGCGCAACTGGCATCCTGTGTATGAGTAACCTTTAGTGTTGGGCTCTTAGGCTGTCGCAAATGCATTCTATGGACTGGGTTCTGATTCTTTTTGTCAACAGGCAGCCCGACCTGAACAGGTTCGAAACCGAGCACTGCAAGTGTCTTACCTAACTAAGGGCTGGTCGCTTGAAACCTTCAAAGCAACAGTGGGATAAACTGCATCAAGTGGTGCATTGGCGCCGCGCCAACAGTCTAAATTTAGCAGTGAAAGTTGGCGCACAAGCAGCGCAGAAAACTAGAAAACACAGTGAAGCCTTCCGTTTCGGCAAGAAATGTTTTGAACTAGAAGAAAAAGATTGATGCTGGCTCCAAGTGACAAAAAATCTAAGACTACCACTCGAAATATCTCAGATCAATTCAGATCAGATTGCACTTACTCTTCCATCTCTAGTATGCTCATATCTCAAGATGAAGGCTATAATCACAGCATTCGAGTTCTTCTTCCTTCTTTTCCTAGTTCATTGTTCTAGTAGTGTTCGGGCGGACGAAAGTTGCGGGAATCTAAAAAAATTAGATTACGAATATTTTGGAACAAAAACGATCTATGAGGATGCCAGAAAGTACTTGAGAAGGGTCGACGATGATGATCTACCTAAACCTTTCGATGATGATTCATTAGCGAAGGAAGATAAGGAACTCAGGGAAGATGACTCATGTCAGCCATTGGTGTTTTATTTCATTGGTCGTCATACAGCTCGTTTTCCAGACGCCAGTGATATAGAGGAATATAACAAACATCTTTACGAATTGATCGAGAAAATAAAAACCAACAAGGCGTGCTCAAGCATCAGGAATGAGTTCCTCACATGGCGCTCGAAAATGGAGCCAAAACATGACAATCTGATCACAGATCTAGGTGGCCGTGAGGAAAGGAACATAGCTCGACGCTTCAAGAGCATATATCCGGAATTCTTCGACACCAAGACGGCAGATGTCAAAATTGGGGTGACCAAGAAATGGAGGACCGCACAAACAGGTGCACAGTTTCTCCAACAGGTCGATGGGCTTGAGTTGGAAGGTTGCAACAACAGTTCACTGCCCACCAATGATGTTGACAGGCCGGATTACAATCTCGACAAAGTTTTAGAGGCTCGTTGCTATAAGAAGATGATTGAAACTTATGAGAAACCCTTCTTGGAGTTTCACAAAATCTGTGACGACATTAGGGGTGGAGAGAAGGCCAAGGAGCCTCTGGTGGAGCGGGTAAAAAGTCCCCAACTCAAGAAGCGTATAGCTGATCGTGTGGCCAAAAGATTGGGTCTGGATTACAGAGGCGACAATGCCCCCGTGACAGTTCCCGTTTTGGAAAGTATCTACAACATGTGCAAGTTTGAGAATGCAATCAAAGACGACTCAGTGTGGTGCAAGTTGTTCGATAAGAAAGACGTTCAAGCTCTAGAATATATGGAGGATGTTAGTAGTTACATCAAAAGTGCCTATGGGCCCCGTGCCAATCCCAAACAATCATGTCCACTTGTGGGCGACTTGCTGGAAGCCTTTCACGAAGCCACCAAGATGTCGAATTCTGATAAGAAGCGGTCATATTTTTACTTCTCCCATGCTGATCCGATCAAGAAGTTGCTTGCAACCTTCGGAATGTTCCGTGACGATCAGAATTTCTCGGAATCAAAGATACGTGAATTTGAGCAGGATCTCAAGGTACCCAAGAAGCGCCATTGGAGGTCGAGTGTGATTGTGCCTTTTTCGGCCAATCTCGCATTTATTATGTACAGGTGTCCGAAGAGTAATGGACAAACTAAGTACAAAATACTGGCTACAGTGACAGAGCAGCCCGTCAAGCTGGGCGGCTGCAAGGACACCGATTGTAATGCTGTAAAATTTTTCGATACCTACGACTCTATGCGCTCTTGTGATATGATGAAAATATGTTCCCCATCAGCATAGTGGCTAGTGTAGATGGAATCTCGTTATGATTGATTAAAACTCTCTATCACATTCGCAAGTCCACTTCGAGCTGTGATAGCACATACAACGTTGATGCGAACACAATCGTCGCCTTATCCAAACTGTCGGGATCTTCAACCGCCATAGAGTCGCCCGATGTGTGGTGGAAGTAGAAATATTTTGAATTTTCGTTCAGCAAACTTAGTCCAGGAACTTTCGCCTCCGTGAAATACTCGATATCACTTCCCTCGTACTCAGTTGACAGATTGTCCGCACCTATGCTCGTCAGCAGCCTCAGCACCTCTTTTACGACACACTGGCCCAGAGGGCCAAGGTTCTTGTAGCCCAATCCGGTGGGTGTGAATGTTCCAGCATCCGACTCAATGACCACCTTGAAGTTGTCCAACTCGTGCTTGTGGTCATTGAAGTACTGCCTTGCCCCTATGAGGCCAAATTCTTCCGAAGTCCACAATATGGCTCTCATTGTCCTTTGACCTCTCAAACCCAGTCGTTTGAGCACCTCGAGCGCTCTGAACGATGTCATCATTCCACCGCCATCGTCCATCGCTCCATCGGTGTTGTACCAGCTGTCTATATGACCAGATACTAGCACAACTTCGTTCGCTCTCTCGGACCCTTCGATGTCGCCAATCAAGTTATAGGATTCAACATCGTCGAAATGCCTCGTCTCCAAGTGAAGCTTGATTCTGACTCTTTTGCCTCTTTTCAACAAGGCCTCAATCAGATCGGCGTCCTCAGTAGTGATTGCCGCAGTTGGTATTGAACGGGTTGCCATGCCAGTGTGTGGACTGTATATTGAAAAGGGGGTCACGGAACGGATTAGGGCCGCCGCTGCACCAAACTTGGCCGCCCGCAAAGCGCCCTGTGTACGATAGACGACACTTGCTGAATAGTTGGTGAATTTGTAATTGTACACAACTATTTTGTCCTCCAATCTGTCACCTAGTCTGTCCAGCTCGTCGAAATCGTGCACCAAGACCACTTCTCTATCAAGAGTTCCGTTTGTGGCAACACTTGAGCCGAGGGCCAGGATTGCCATCTTCTGTCGACGCGGTTCAGTCATTTCGGCCCACTGGTCGTAGACTTCCCATTTCGGAATGAGCGCCGGCTCGGCGCTTACTTTCAGTCCACTGGCCCCCATCTTCTGTTTCATATACTCTATTGCGTCGTCAAGCGATTTGGAACCACTCATTCGGGGCCCGAAGGTGTAACAAAAGTCCGCCAACTCTTCCCAGGTCTTTCCTTTCTCGTCCCCATCTTGCACGCTTCTGATAATTCTGTTTACATCATCACGCAATGATAGTATCCGTTGCTTCAGTTTGTCGAATTGCTTCAGATTTCCGCACTCTTTCGAGGAGTTGAAGGCTCGCTCTCGTATACCGTTATCTTCATTTCTCTTGATCGAATTGGCTGAAACTATTGAAAAAGAGAAAATCAAAAGGACTAAAAATTTGAGAGAAACCATGATGATTTCAAAGGGAATTGCGCCAACTCAAAACAAATCAAACAAAACAAAACAAATCATAGCTCAACTGGTAACGGTTACCAAGATCAATGGTCCATCAGCATAGGGCGACCAAGGGAGAAGAGCTACGATTTGCTGTGGCAATTCTGTGCAGACTCCAGTGAGAATTTCCAATTCGGATTGTTTGGGGAAAGCGCTCGCGAGTGATGGACGGTCTCCATTTTCACATTTATTTGCCTGCGTTGGACAAAGCGAAAAGATACTATCTGGCTCCAAGCTTTCCATACTAGTGAGCTCAGCGCTAGGAAACGATCCACAGAGTGCTCATCCCCACAAATTGCAAGATCAGATCCAATAGGAAACGGCTAGCTACTGCCCTAACGAACACGCGTGTCCCTTCCTCTAAACAACACAAGTCAATCAGTTGACCTCAATCTGCCAATAGCTAGCAGCTCGGAAGTTCCTCCAGCTAAATGCAATCAATTTCACGAGACGAGCCCAATCAGCACGGCGCGATATGCTGCCAATTACTTTTTCTTCCATCCATTGGTGATGCCCAAACTTTCCCAGATCAAAAACCAAAGATTACCCACTTTTTCGTTAGTATGAATCTCCAATAACCTTCAGTATATCTCAATAATAAGATTCAGATGCAATCAAGCAAATACTTTCTGCGGACATCTAAGCAACAGTCTCAAATCAAAGATTCATGAGGACCCTCCTGGGAGTGTCATGTACACCTCGCTTAGTGTTTCAGCTACCTGAAAAGATGAGCATTCGAGCGGAATCTGATGAATTCTACTCGAATTGGATGGGACCTAGTAATCTTGCCTCCTTAGCAAGTGCTAGGCCAAACCTCCGAGGTGATAGCCTTTTGAAATGATCTGGGATTGAATTTCGTCGCCCCACGCTAAGCAAGGCAGTTGTTTTCCACTGTCCGCTAGCTCGCAAGTAGCAACAGAAAGTCGGTAGATAATCTCTAGAGCTTACTCCAACGGTCTTGTGCGAGACTGCACCGTTCAATGTGAGCTCAGAAAAGCCAATCATTCTCGAATCCTTATAGCATGTTAACCTTGCAATTCACGATCTCTGTAATTATCAGATGGGGCTGGAGGCAGCGAGAGCGCCAGGCACACACAAGAACGGCGCATATTGAGACTTTTGACAATGATCTTTCTTCGGCTAAGTGATCGGTCTTGTGAAATTGAACGATCATCAGCAAGGAGCCACGAAAAATCTCTTCAGGGCGAGGTGTCATCGCATGGAATCTTACGAGAAATCGTATCGTGGGACTACGGAATCTATTTATTCGAAATAGATAACAAATGCTCAAGTTGAGTCTATGGATCGAGCTTCCACATCAAACAGATATACTTCCTTCTCTGAATTTCGTCTTTCCAATTAATGCATTAACTACCACAGTTGTTTCCGTCTTGTTGAGGTCCTTCTTAGAGACCTCTAGAATGTTTCTCTTGTCTAAGTCTTCGTCCTCTTTGACGAGATAGCCGAGCGCACCAAATCCCTCAGCCACTTTGTGGTAATCACTATGAGCAAGCTCACAACCTATTGATGAGCCCAACATGGGCAGTTGTTCGCGCGCAATCTGCGTCCAACAAGCATCATTACCAATCACCCAATAGACAGGAATATTGTGTCTTACGAAAGTGTCTAACTCTGGAACAGCATAGCCAAATGCTCCATCGCCCATAATCGCAACCACCTGATGATCCGGGTTGAGTAGCTTGGCAGCCAGGGCAAATCCAGCCCCACAACCTAGAGTTCCGAAGGGGCCTGGATCTAACCATCTTAGGGGTCCATTAGGTTTCAAGATGTACGATGCACTGGCCACAAAATCGCCACCATCCGCAACCAAGATGGTGGGATCATTCTCGAACACTTTCTTAACTCCTAACAACAGTTTCAACGGGTTTATGTAATAATCCGTCTTTCCCAAAGACATCTCCTCTATCGAGGCGTCCCTCTTATCATCTCGTTGCCGCAGGGTTTTCAGCCACTCTTTGTCAACGTTAACTTGTGTCTGCTTGTGCCGCAAATTGTTGACCAATTCGTCAACAAAACTACCAACATCCGATTCTATGGTCATCGTTGGGTTCCAGAATATACCAGAATTCATTTTGGCTGACTCCATTGAACGGTTCACGGAAATAACCTTGGTTGGCTTCTTGAAGATCCTTCCATAAGAGAGTCGGAAATCGCACACTGCGCCCAGTAGGACAACCAGATCCGCTTCGCGGACGGCATCCTTACGAGCGTGCCTAAATTGCATCTCATAGTCGGAACCTAGAAGGCCTCGAGCTGATCCGTTCAAGTAGACGGGCAGACCAAGTTGCTTGATATTCTCGGCGACCGATGTTGGCCCATAGGGGCGCAATACAGATTGCGAGCCCATAATCAGAAGGGGTCTCTTGGAGGCAGCTATCATCTCAGCCACCTTCGAGACTTGTTGCTTGTTTGGGTGGGCCACAGTGACGGGTAGGGGATCATAATCTCGGTCCTTCCAGGCGTCAGAGAATATATGATTCAGGCAATAGGATGAGTAAGCCTCAATTACGCGGGCCTTGAGGGGCAACTTCTTCGTATTTGAGGACCCCGATTTGGCTGACATGGATGAGAATTGTTCCGATACCACATTGTAGGGATACAATACATCTAGTGGAAGTTCAACAAAAACTGGGCCCGGCCTGCCTATTTGGGCTATACGAAAGGCCTCACGCATTGTTGGCACAATATCACGAACACAATCGACAGAGAAGCATTTTTTGGTGGCCGATTTGAGCAGAGACGATTGATCGATGTCCTGTAACGACCCACGACCCTTAAGAAGGGTCGCTGCTGCGCCACCAATAACAACCAATGGTGATTCGGCCAATTGTGCATTCTTGATTGCTGTCACGGTATTGGTCAAACCTGGTCCAGCGGTGACAACAGCAACCCCCGGTATTCCAGAGAGACGCGCCGAGGCATCGGCCGCAAAAACAGCCGTGGCTTCGTGTCGGACATCGATTATTTTGATATTCAATTTATCTGATGCCACTACTATGGGCGAAACATGGCCTCCAGGCAAGGTGAATATGTTCTGAACTCCATGCGATTTTAATACTTGTGCCACAAGCTCACCACCGTGACGTTTCGATTGGGTGTCGACACTGTGGAAGAATGAATAGAATAATCTTGATTGTCTAAGTAACATAGCTACAAGCATAAAAATTGGGTAAAAAGACTGAGTAATACACGTTATCACTAAAGTTACGTAAACAGGGACGTAGAGCCATGACATATTTTGGCGTGCTATGTTCAATTATCTATTGGGAGTGGTGTTTTTAATGCCATCTAATTTGGCAATGTCTCTGATTTGCGTGTATTTCCTCGACAAATGACTTCCTAAGCGTCCAACAGGTTGCGATGGCGAAGAGGGGCGGCACGTGAACAGCGTGACTGGATAAGAAGCCAATTCGCAGATGAGCGTTATTGTGTGAACGAATCTCTGGCGCTGCTTGGGGGCCTTTATCGCGTTTGATCTGCTTCCTAGAGCCGCTTGTTCCAATGGGGGAGCTGCCAATTTGGATGGCATCCTCCCCATCTCACCAATGGATACTGATGTATTATATTCTCACACACAAACACCTCTCGGACGGTCTCTATCCGGAATGACCACAGGCGAGGATGTTTTGCCGCGAGCTTCGCTACCGGCTTCCTCTATTTTCCCCTGGCTAGTATTAAAGCCCAACTTTCACTTGTTGCTCCCTCAAGTTGTCGGCCATCCTATCGCCTTGGACAACCAGATTATTCCAAAGTATCTCGATGGACACTTTTAGAATCAAGTTGCTAGTGGTATCCTTGCTGACACTTACTAACTATGCTGAGATATCATTCGCCCTGAACAATGGACTGGCCAGGACCCCGCCAATGGGATGGCTTTCATGGGAGCGCTTCCTTTGCGAAACCAACTGCCAGGCCTTTCCAGATCGATGTCTGAATCATGATCTATACGCCTCAATGGCCCAGCGTATGGTGAAGGACGGCTACAAGGCTGTCGGCTACACTTATGTCAACATTGACGATTGCTGGTCTCTCAAGGAGCGAGATAGACAAACTAAAGCACTGGTGCCTGACCCCCAAAGATTCCCCGGATCCATGAAAGCCCTCGCCGATACCATACACGGTCTGGGGCTTGATATCGGTATTTATGGCGATTGTGGATCCAAGACCTGCCAGCTGTTCCCAGGACAATTGGCATATTACGACCGGCTTGATGGTAATTATTACGACCTCGATGCAAAGACTTTCGCCGCTTGGGCAATAGATTCGTTCAAATTTGATGGCTGCAATTTGGCTGTGGACAAAGCCAGTCAGTTATGTCCCCCAATGGGCACAGCTTTGAACAAAACCGGTCGACCTATGTTGTTCTCTTGCTCTTGGCCAGCTTACGAGAATGATCTAAACATATCAACAAATTGGGAACAGGTGGTAGAAACTTGCAACCTGTGGCGCTCTTACGGAGATATCGAGGATTCATGGACAAGTGTTTTAAGTGTGATCGATATGTATGTCAAAAATCAAGACATTATTGTCAAATATCACGGCCCAGGCCATTGGTTCGACCCTGATCAATTGGTCATAGGAAACTTTGGACTGAGTAGAAGCGAGGAAGAGGCCCAGATGTCCATATGGTGCATATGGTCGGCACCACTGTATATGAGCAACGACTTAAGATATATCGGAGAATCTTCGAGCAAGATACTTAAAAACAAGTGGGCCATAGCGGTGAATCAAGACAAGATGGGTATCTTTGGTCTCATGGTTGCATCAGCCGACAGCATCAAAATCTTTGTGAAGCCCACTCTACCTCTCGATGACGACGGATGCCCATCTTATGCCATAGCGTACCTGTACACCAAGAGCATGGGTGATTTCCGAATGGTCAGCTACAAGATTGGGCAACTCATCAAAACGGTTCATAACAAGCTGGCTGCGGCATCGACCGAGTGGAGAAAGTGGCTGCACTGTTCACAAAGGCAGGGGGTCAGATATAAAGTCATCGATTTGAATGACGATGGCGCAGTTTTGGACAAGGGTCTGGGTATGGAATCAAGCCTGGACCTGTTGGTTTATCCCAGCGGAGTTAGGTTTGTGCAACTGTTTGCCGGACCTCAACGGAGCTATGACTCCAGCGATAATTTGAGAAACAATTCAATTCCTCGGTCAGCAACACGCTATTTCAAAGGCTGAATTTTAATAATCAATGACTAGCTTCTAGAAATCTGACCTCACAGCATTATCAATCTAGTTTTTTCTATCGTGAATAAGAGGGCTGCCGTGGCCGGAAACGTTCTAATTAGAGTTGGGCCCAGGCCCTTGTATAATGTCCTCACTCCCTCCTCTCTAATAATTTTCAGCAGCATCGTCGTCAAGCCTAATCGAGAATTCTCGACTTGAATCCTGGACTTGATCAAGTCAAAGGGAAATATGGTCAACCAGAGGCATATGCCGCCCATACCACCAGCAAGCAATGGTTGCAGGGGGTGTGATTCATCCTTGATGCTTGTGTGCTTGTTGAGGAGAGTCTTTGTCCCCTCGATACCAAGAAAGAAGGCGAAATACCCGGGCATCTCTCTTGCAATGGTAGAGCCTAGACCGTTGTAGAGTCCTTTAATACCCTGCGTTTTGATTATGTGTTTGGTCAGCGCCGTTGCGGAGATGGGCTTTGAGTTTGTCTCTTTGAGAGCTTGCAGCTTACATTTGATCAGTTCAGTGGGGCACAAGGCAAAACTAGAGAAGAAGGCAGCAAAGAAGCCGGAACAAGCTTTATCCAAAACGGTCATATCACTACCACTTCTACCTGTGGCCAATGCAACAGCCTGCTTACAATAGCCATAGGCACAAAAGAGGACCGCATTCTCGGCGGCATTCGCAGCCAAGGATGGAGTGGTACCAGCATATAGTCCCCTGAATACGCCCTCATTCCTGAGGGTCAAGGTGAAACAATTGAGTGCATTTTTGTATGTTTGAGGAAATGTTTGCATCTTAACCTTGACCGTGTCGAGTGGCTGACCAACTGCAACTGTTGCCGCGCCACCTGCATGATGAATGATTGATGAGTCAAAATATTGCCATTCAGTTAGAGGCCTAATCTCTAGTCTAATTATTCAAAAAAGCGCCAGTTTTTGTCTTACATACCTAATGAGCCAGCAAAAAGGTCGACGAAGCCCACATAATAGGGATTGTTGCGCTGTATTGGCGCCCTATCATCGCTAGTGATTGTCATCCTTGGGCGCCGGCGGAGGATCGGCAAGTGTCTTGGACGGAGTGTTAATGGCTGTTACTCTTTCATAGAATCATTTTTGCTGATGGATGTACGGGTGTGAAATCGCGATTCACTCGTTATCTGCTCGTTATCTGTCTCTTTCTGATCGTTGAGCAATCTCTGGAGCTAGACTGATTGAAGCGTCGCTGAGGGTTATGAGTTGTTTGTAGCTCAATAGTGGGATGATTGATGTTTCAAATTGATGATGTTGTTGTCGGGCTGTTCTATTCGGGGTGTGAATTGTTGTTTGAACAATAGACAAAATGGGTTGACAGGGATGATAATTGCCGCAAGCGTCGGCTCCACTCAAAGCGTGGGCTAGCATGTAAACAAACGCACGTGAGGTTTTGACTTGGAGCTGAATCACACATTGGCCAAAGTAGGCATGTTTTTTCATGCAGATTTTTGCAGATGAGGAAATGTGCTTGAGTTTGGTATTAACAAGAAGAAACCCTTCCCATGTCCAAACTTATTAATGCCACCAAAAGAGAGCGCCACAGTTCTACAAATGTCGAGTCGCCCTCGGTCTATGCCGAAACGGTTTCATCCTAGCGCCTCTCCTAATGACTGAGATGTCATGAGATGATCATAGAACTTGAGACTGGTATTACAAATGAGCGAAGGAAATCATGAATGGATGTGAATAGCGAATGAGCTAGCAAGAGGAGGAAATTGACCGAGAGAAAGATAATTAATGGCTAGCCGAATCTTGTTGCTCGTCTGATGGTCAACGAGTGGTGTGTATGTGGCCCAAGCTCGACTGGGCGTGTAATTAAAACTCAATTGGTCACACAGACACACACATAGCCAAGATGAATGGAGCAAAGAGAGGGGCAGAGGAGGGGCCACCATAGAAAGAGTGTCCAGATGTGAGTGAGTGGACGCTCTTCAATTGGTAACTTTCACTTTCACTTTCACTTTCGAGTGTCAGTCGTGTCTCATCGTGTTGGAAATGTTCTGAGGCGGACAAATTTGGCCTCGTCTATTGGCAGAAGAGGAGAAAATGGGTAAAAAGGAAGGCAGAGAACAAGGGCGATGCTGTTTTTGTCTCTATTTTGCTTGTTTGCTTTGCCTGTTCGCAAAAATCAAATTGGTTCCACTCCTTAGTATTGGTGCAGCTTCTAACTCTCGACCCCTCAAACCAACTTGGACTTCCCCCACTTCCGGTGGTGCCCGCGACAAATGTGTCTTCCCGTATGGCACCCAAAGCAGCACAGAAGGCCGGACGACGAGCTCTAGAGGGGCCACGAGGAGGCCGCCTTGACGGGAGGAATTAGGTTACGCCGCTTTGTGAGGAAGTTGTTTGGGCGAGCTGAGAGCAATTATTATTATTATTATTATTATTATTACGATCATTGGGCTGAACTTTGGGCTCACTTTGCAGTGCATTGGAGGCGGCCATGATGCGACTGTTGAGAGTTGCAATTGATTTCCAGCCCTAGTCTGTGGGGGCTCGAGTTCACTTGTGTAGGCGAGAGCTAATCTCAATTTGCATGCGGCGCTCGCTTTCGCCTCAGTCTCGCCTCAGACTCCCACTGTTGCTGCAGTATTGCGGCCTCTGGAGGCGCGCTGGCCGTTTTGGCGAGCATCCGAGACTGTCTGTGGCCGGGGAAAAGTGCCAAGAACGTGCCATTTGCGAGTTGTGAATGAAGGAGCTGGCTGGCTGGCTGGGAGGCGGCGGCGGATAAGTGGAGGAGAAAAGTTGAACTTTATGAGTAGTTTTGAGTTGAAAGGAGCCGCCTTTTGGAAGGGCAACAGAGTAGAGTTGCTGGACACGAGCATGCGAGCATCGGAAAGGGAATAAGGAAAGAGGAGGAAAAAGGAGAAGAGGAAAGAGCGAGGGAGCCAATTTTGTGGGGCGCCCGAATGGCCGCTGACTGGCTGGGCGCTGCGAGTGAGCAGTTGTTTGGGGGCACAGCAAGTGGACGACGAGCCACAGCGCAGCTAAGGGCCGGCGCTCTGCTCGAGCGTGCGGCCTTTTCCGCCTCGGCCGCCTCTTCCGCCGGCCGGGCGCCCTTTGCGCCTTGTGAAGGTTGGCGCGGAGGCGAGACGAGTCGAGACATGTCAAGCCGGCCGACGAGACGAGCACGAGGAGTCTGGATTTTTGCCTCCGCCAGAGCTTGGCCGCGGAGCGCCCACGACAAGCGAGTGGCGGCCGCCGCTGCTCGAGCTGGAGGAGCTGCCGAGCTGGCGAGCTGTGAGTTACTTGGTTCAGTGTTGGCCAAGAATTCTCATTGTTTTTGTTGTTGAATTGGAATGAATTGAAATGAATTGAAATGAAATGAAACGAGACGCGACGAGAAGCCGCCAAATGAAACTGCGGCGCCCTCGAACTGCTGCCAGGGCGCCGCTGAATCTCATTAGTGAGACACACAGACAGTCCTCCGAACACTGCCGCCCCTCGACTCTTTTCGGCCGATTGTTTTGCCCACATTTTGGCCCCTCGAACAGGGCCGAAATCGACGTCTCGTGGCCATATTTTGGCCCCCAGTCTCTGGCGCCCATCACTTGGCCGGCCAAGTTGACGGGCGCCAACTGGCTGGCCGCGCGCCCTAGTCTCTGGCAGTGTGGCCAGCGCCAAGTGGCCGCAACAGTGGCGCCTGCACACTCCACTGGTCAACAGCCAGCGGTTGACCAGTCGTGTTTGCGTGTCGGCGGCCAGTTGCGCAACTGCGGCCATTCGAGAGCCCGGCGGGCGCAACTTGGCGCCAGTGGGCAGACGCGCTTCGAGAGCTAAGGGCTAATTAATTCGCCCTCGTCAAAAACTGCCTCCTGCTTTGTGTCCCGCAAGATCTGCTCCAAAGGCCAGAGCCAGGGACTGACTGCGGCTGGCAGTTAGTCGAGCACGAGGAGAGGATTGCGATCGGGGCAGTATCGGCGCCAGATGGATGCGAGGCTCGCCTCTGGCGGGAATGACTCTCCTTCGAGTTATTTTGCCAGTTATTTGCGCCGGCCGATTGGAAATCGGGACTGGAAGTGGCAATTTGGGCCAATTGGAGGGCAAAGCTAAAGACTAACAAGCAGAAAGGGCCGCAAAGTGGGCGGAAAAGAAGGAGGCGAGGAAAATAAACAAACAAGAATGGAGGCAAAGGAAAAATAATAACAACAACAAACTCCGCCTGAATGTCGCCCACTCTGCACTGCAGTGCGCGGACTGTGCGCTATCCGCCAAAAATACGGTGATAAATTTTCTGTCCAGCGCTGCGCAGAAATGTAACCATACTTTCGGGGAGCACTGCGCGCTCTCTGCGCCGCTCGCCTGCGCTCCATTCATTAGCGTGCTTTGCAAACGGGCGCTCCAAAGGCAAGTGGCGGCCCATTGGAATTGGTGCAGCCGAGTGGCCAACTGGCCGAGCGACGTCCACCAACCACTAACCATCGACCACTAACTACCAACCATCGACCACCGGCCATCGGCCACAGCTAAGCGCCGCCACGAACGGCCGCTCGGCCGCGCCGCCACCTGCTCCTCGCCGCAACGCATCACTGAGCGCCGCCCAAGCGCCCGGAACTCGGTTACCGATAACAACGACAACTCAACTGCAACTGCGACGTCCAGCCGTCTGCACGGCCAGACGACGGCCGAGCCAGCCGGGCAACTCGGCCGGCTGGACGTCGCAGCCAAGCGGCGCGCACTTGTTGCTGCCTGTGACCCTTGCGGCGCTCTCGCTTACCTTCTGCCTGTGCCTCTCGCCGCTCACAGTCTCCGGCCGGCGGTTTGTCAAAAAGTTGGCCGCCGACGCGCTCCCTGCACGTCCTGCTGGCCACTCGCGCCGCCTCCTCGCCGGCCGTCCAACACAGTCGCTTGCACGGCCCAGCCACTGCCTGCCGACGGCCAGCGGACGGGCAGCCTTCTCAGCTCGTCTCTGGGCGTGGAGGGAACAGTCACTCAGTGGACCAACCCGAGTTACAGTTCTGGGGGCCGCCATGGCTCGACGAAGTGCACTCTCGAGGGTCTTGGCAGCGGCGCCCTCGAGGAGAGCTGGCCCTCAAACAGAGCTAAACTGCGGCCCTCAAAGGGAGCTAAACTACGGCCCACCCGCAGACTCGCGTTAATTGGCGGCCAATTAATCGGCCGGCTAATCGAACTGGGCCCCCCGGCGAGCTGGGGCGCCTTTCGGGGCCCAGAGCTGTGGGTCCAGGGGAGAAAAGCTGTGGGGGCGGCGCGCATAGGGGCAGAGGTAAGGGGCGGCGTGCGCAGGCGAAGTTGCCTCGTTTTGGGGTGCGCGTCTGCGTGCGGCCGCGCGCATCCTGCAGACTCGTGCACTGTGGCGCGTCGTGGGCCAAACTCGTGGCGTTGCTCTTCAAACTGCAGCCGAAAAGGCGCATTTCAACAGTGAGCATTTTCCCGCACGCATTTGTCTGCGGAGAGTCTGTGGCAAACTGCAAAACTTGCGCCCATTGCGCCGCACTCAGTCCGCAATTGGCCCTCGAGGAGCTTTCAGCAGTCATTCAGAAACTGCGCAACAAAACTCAGTCGCCCCATCGCAGCGCCAGACTCACTCTGCGGCCAGTCCATCAAGACTAGTTGATGAAAACTGCGGCCACACTTGCTGAGCTAGTCAGTGGACAGTTTGGAGCCAATTTTGGGCCCGATTATTCTGCCAGCCTCTGCATCTGGCGAGCCCACAAGAGCCGCTCCTCAATCTGTAACAACACTTGCACACCAAGTTGCAAGACGCCAATCGGGCCCACCAGAAGCTGGCCGACAAGACACTTGAAATTGGCTTAGCATTCGAAGAAGTTGAGGGAAATTTTTGAAGGAAATTTGGAAGAACTTCCAAAGTTTGGAAGAATTTCAAAAAGTTTGAAAGTTTTCGAGGAAATTTCGGAAAAAATTTGGAAAAATTCGAAAAAATCTGGAGAAAACTAGAACCTGAAAACCGGAACACCCAAGATCTAAAGTTGAATCAAGCGACCAGTTTGCAAGTTTGCAAGAGAGACTATCAAGAAGCGAGGAAGCAGCTCAAAGGAGAAGCGGAAGTTGAAGAGGAGCCAGGCAAGTTTTCCGGAAGGAAAGCGAGTGGCCAGGTGAGTTTTCAGACAGTTGATTGTGGGCCTATTTGGCCTCTTATTTTCCGAAACTGAATGGAGCTGGATTATTTTATTTATTTTATCTTAGTCTGAAAATAATCCAAAGAAAATCGAGCCACTGGACACAGTCTGTTGCAGCAGCCCGTCCAGCTGTTGACCATTGCGAGTTTGGCGCCTCTGTTTGCCTCTGTGAGGAAGTGTTGTTCACTTCAGGCTGTTGTTTCGTCTGTTCACTTGAGAGCCTATTAAATTGATTGCTGAGAGTGGCTGGTGGGCGCGCACAACAATGTTCAGCCAGCAGATGAAAGAGGAGCGCAAAATACACTGCAAAAGGCGCACTGCAAGACACACAGTCTAAAATACACACTCCGAAAGACAGTCTACAAAAGACAGACCTTCAGGCTTTTTATTCCGCAAATGGCTGTCTTGTCAAGCGGAAAGACAGAGCTTGGCTGTGGGGCAGGCCTAGTCTGGCGAGCCTTAGGCGCGGCCGCGAGCTCGCCGAGGAACTCCGCTCGAGGCAGAGGAGCGGAAAAGCGATAAAAGGGCCATTTTTTCCTCTGAATTTTTCCCTTTTAATTTCATTCTCCTGCTCCAAAACAACGAGACACAAACAGTGGCCACTGTTTGCCCACTGTTTAGCTTGTGTGTGTTCTGCTGTTTGCATCAGTCGAGACGAGGCGGCAGTGAAAAGTGAGCGCCAGAAAGATAGAGACTAGGGGCGGCACTCAGTTAGCCCCCGAACGATTAATGCACTTTGTGTCAAATGTCTGAAAGTTCGACGTTCGTCAAATGATTTGTCTCCTCGACCTTTGTTTGCCTTTGTGTCTCCTTTCCAGCGGCCACTTGGCTCTCACGCTCCAGCAGGCCCGCAGACAGTGGTCCATCTGGCGGCCGCTCGCAGGCCCATTACTTTATTGTTATGATTATTATTGCTGCCACTTGGCGCGCCCGCACGCCCAAACAGGCGCCCCCACAGACTGTCTCTGTGGCCTGAGGACTGTCTCTGAGGCAGCCCCAAGGGTCGCCAAACACTCGCTCTGCAACCCTTGAGGCGCAACTCTTGTCAACTCTTGCAAACTCTTTGCAACTTCTGCAAACTCTTTGCAACTTTTGCAAACTCTTCGCCACTCTTCAGAGGCCAATTCCGCCCCACTGGCCAGTATTTCTCAGGCCAAGCTGGACGGCTGCAAGTGGAGGCTTGAGCAGAAGCCTCAAATCTCGGCCAGAGTGCAGCCCGAGGAGGCAGAGTGGCGCAATGAGGGCGCGCCTCTGCTGGACGAGAGGTCGTTTGGGACAAATTTGGACGCCCCGCAGGCCGTCACGTGGGCGCCCGGCGGCCAGATGGGCGCGGCCAGTGCTGGGCCCGCTCCCAGAGGGCTGCTCTTGGCGGAGTTTCAAGTGCGCCAAGCTCGGTGGGCGCGCCTCTGGCTTGGGAGACAGTCTCTGGCGGCGAAGACAGTCTGCCTGAGTGGTGCCAGTGCTGCTTATCGATGGAGCTGGTGCAGTTGTGTGTGCGCGTCGCGCACTTGCGAGCGTGCACAGAGAGCTGCTTGCAAAGAGACGCGCTGCAGTGAGTGAGCGCCACTCCTTAGGGCGAGCGGGCCTGCCGCTGCGCACTTGTGCTCTGCTCGCACTGGCAACTTGCAAGTGCCAAGTGCCAAGTGACTCGCCAAGTAACTCTTGTCACTCGGACCATCTCGCTCGAGTTGCGCGCCCAATTCACTTTCCCGCCAAACAAATCCATTCACCACCACCCAGAGTGCCAATCAAACCGCCTCCAAGTGGGCTCGGTTTTGCTAGCAAGTCTCCACCAGCAAATGTTTGTATTTGTCGCTTGCGGGGCGAGTTTGTCTCAGCATTTGTCTCTCTCTGGAGGAGCCAAACAAGGGCGCAAGTTTGAGTAAAACTTGCGCCACAAACTTGCGCCACCAAATCGGCCTGACGAAAGACAGAAAAAGAAGAAGAACAACAACAACAGCTCAGCTAATCCTCTTTGGCGTCCCCAAACTGGAAACGCGTGGCGAGACTTTTATACACACTATCTAGACTTTCATTTTCATTTTTCCTCCTGCAGTCGATCGCGCACTTCAGGCTCGCCGCAGGCTGTTGTTCCCGAGCAAATGTTGCCCATTGTTGCCCCTGACACACTCGGGCGCCAGCAGCCAGCCAGCGAGGGGCCGTCTCTGCGCGCATCAACGGGATCTCTCGTTAGCTGGCACCAAGTGGATACAGTGTACAGTGTACAGTGTGCAGAGTGCGGCCATGTCGCAAGTCTTGGGACGCGCCCCAAGCTCTTGCAGTGCTGCTACTCGGAAAGCTTTGGGGCCGCAGCTCGTCTCTAGAGCTCGACAATTGGAGGCGACAATTTTTCAAACTTCAGCCCGTCGTGCCGCAAGACAGCTTGCATCACAGTCTCGCCCGCATCACAGTCACGCCAGGAGCACGCCAAGTCGGCCAGCGAGCACTCGGCCGGCGAGATGCGCCGCTCGATAGAAGGCCTGTCTCGCCGGCCGGCGCCTCCCAGCTCGACGGGGGCGCCGCAGCTCGAGCGGAGGAAATGGGGGCACCATTTGGGGCGGCCGCTTTCACTGCACACAGTCCGCGGTGGCGCACGGCCGGGCGGCCCGCAACAGACTGTGTGCAGTGAGAGACTGTGTGCACTATCGGCCAAAAGTACGGTTACAAATTTCTGTCTGCTGCTGCCCAGAAGTGTAACCGTATTTTTGTCGCGCAGCGTGCAGTAAAAGCGGCCGCACACAGTCTGTAGTGCAGTGACTCCCATTGGGGCGCACACGTTAGGCCCCCGCAGACTGTGTGCCGCAGACTGTGTCCCGGAGCTTAGGGCCCGCAGCATAGGCCAAGTAGCCGCCCACTCGTCTCCGCCGGCGGCCATAATTCATCCATCCGCCGCCCAGGCAAACGCGGCCCGAGAGACTGGGGTTGGCGACAAACAGACGCACGCACAGACGCACGGGCGCGCCCTCAGAATGAGCCGAATCATGAAACGGCCGCCCACGAGCTCGGGCGCCAGTTGTGGCGACATTGATCCGTTGGAAGGCAATTAAGTGGCCAAGTCGTGCCAGAAGGTCGGAAGCTGAGTTTTTGCAGTGGAGAAAGTGGCGGCCAGAGACTGTGTGCGGCCACTGCGGACAGTCTGCGGCCAGCGACGCGGCCCAGTTGATGCGGCTGTGCACACAAAGGGCGGCCGAGCAACAGTTGTCATAGAAACAACCGACCTGGGCGGAAGTTCGAAAGGTGCTCCGTCGCGCGACCTAAGCTCAGGCGGCCGAGCGGCAGTTTCACTTAAAGTTTTCACTGAAAGTTTTCTCTCGAAACGTCGAGGCAGCTGTTTGATTTGCCGGCGGGCGCCCATTGCGTGTTGTCAGGCAGCTCTGTTGGGCAGTCTGTTGCTGCCTAGAGAGTGTGTGCGCCCGCATGAACGGCCAGTCCACTCGTCTTGTCGGAGTTTTGTTTCTCCTCTCGGGCCTTTGTTTTTCTCCCCACTTCTCGCTCGTCCACAACAGACGCAGTCTAAACAGCCGCAGACTGAGTGGCGCGCCCAAAAGTCGGGCCAATCTTTATTGGCAGCCAGCTCATGGCTAGACAGTGGCCGGCAAACAGACAGTCTCTCCTTCTCGCTGGCCGCTAACTGACACCCATCGATTTGGGCTCATTCTGGCCAGCGGGCAGCGTGAAGGCAGCGCCATGCAAGCGCCATGCAAGCGCCATGCAGGCGGCCTTATCGTGTGGGCAGCATTAGAGAGTGTCTCTAATGCTGCAGGCCGAACTCTGTCTGGGTGGGTCGTGCGCGCTCGTGGCGCCGTCGAGTGGGCGCCGGCGGCCACTTGAAGTGCGTTAAATTAAGCGAGTGATTATATTGTCCGAGGGCAGTCCTGCGGGCCAGGCTCTCAGTTGTGTTGGTCAGCCTGGAGGGGTTTTCCAGTGGCGAGCTTGCCACTGTGGGCTGGCGAGGAGGCGAGGCGGCCAGAAGGAGCAGAAGCTGAGTGGTTGTGTGGACAAAGGGAGAGAAAATTGCAACATTGGAGCTCGAAGTCGTCTGGCTTGTTAGCAAGAGTGGTGTGCACTTGCCAGTGCCAGTGCAATGGAGACTGTGTTTGGCAGACTGCATATGGGAGACTGTGTTTGGAGAATGTGTTTAGCACAGTGTGTTAGGCAGACTGTGTGTGGACTGCGTGCAGAGAGCGAGTGTGTTTTTGTGCACTAGAGACTGTGTGTTGTTGTGCTGCCCAAGTTGCGCTGGCCAAGTTATGCGCGCACGCAGAGCGCCCGTTCAACGCGCCAGACTGTCTGTAGTGCGGAACACAGTCTCTGGGCGGAGAGGCGGCAAGGAGGTAGCGGTTGCACATGATTTGCACACTAACTCGGACACCCAATCGCAAACTAATACACATCAAAAGGCACACAGTGAAAGCGGCATCCGCAGCAGCGCTAAACTAGCTCTCGCGAGACCAGCGAAAGTGAGCCGGACGGACTAGAGACGGCCAGAAGCGGCATAAAGGCGCCTTGGAGGCGGTCTAAAGGCGGTCGTCTAAAGGCGCCACCGAGCCGGAATAGAGGCTGCATGAAAGGCTGCTGAATAAGGGCGGAATAAAGGCCAACAGACAAGGGCGGAGGGCAGGCGAGCGCCGCTCGAGCAAGCGCCACACAAGCCGGCCGGCCACTGCCCAATGGAAGGCGCGCGGCTGGCCAACGGGAAGGGCCGCTCTTCGTGGTGGGCGCCGCCCGCGAACTGGACGAAGCCGGCCAATCATGCGGGCGAGGCGGAAGGCGAGCCAGGGCGGCCTGGAGGTGGCGGCGTCGCTGCTTTGCTGGGCGGCCGGCCGGCGCCAGACTGGCCGCCGGACGACGAGGAGAGGGAGCAGAAGGAGCCACTGGTTGGGGCCTTGTTAGTCGAGCGAGCGGAGGCGAGCAAGCAGCGCAAGGAGAGCAAGTTTCAGCCAGCAAGCAGCGAGCAAAGAGAGGCCAGCCGAGAGCAAGCGGCACCCAAGCAGCAAGAGAGCCAACAGTTTCTCGGCCGGCGGAAGGAAGCGACAAGTGGCCAGTGGAAGGAAGCGACAAGTCGGCCTTCGGGAGGTCCCTTTTCCGGCGGCCAGAGAGCAGCAGCGAGTGTCGCCCGGCTCGCCAGACAGGAGAGTCTGTTGAGCAGCGGCGACGAGCCGGAAGAGGCCCAAGAAGAGGCGCAGAGGGCGCCAGAAGGCCGGAAGGAGCGCGCCCCCGGGGGCGCCGAGAATGCCCAGCTTGGCGGCTGGCGGGCGCTCACCTGTTGCCCGAGTCGGTGCGCGTGCTTGGGTTCCGGCTGGAGCGGAAGTGGCGAAAAGTTTGAAGGAGGTGACGGAAAGAAGGACGGAAAAGAGAAGGAGGGAGGCAAAGGAGAGGAAGAGGAAGAGCTAGAGGGCATGTGGGCGCGCTGGTGGAGGTGCGGCTGCGTGTGGCTTGCGCTGCTGCTGCTGCTGCTCTACCCGCTGGCCATATACTGTGTGCCGTTCGTGCGCGTGGACCCGCGCGTGCCCCAAGCGGCGCCAAACATCCCCTTCAACTTCCACCAGGGCCCCCTCAAGCCATCGACGGCCAGCCAGTTCCGGGCGCAGCACCTCTTCCGGGACCAGATCCACGGGGCCGAGTCGATGGCGGTGGACGCGCAGGGCAACGCCTACCTGGCCATCGAGGGCGGCTTCATCCTGTACGCGCACCTCAACTCCAGCGCCCCCCTCAAGAACCACCTGTGGCCCGCCCAGCTGCACCAGCGGCAGCCCAAGCTGATCAAGATCGCCGAGCTGAACCCCATCAAGCAGGTGGGCGCCTCCACTTCCTCAGCTGGCCAGCCGGCCGGAAGCCAAGGAGCATCAATAGGAGGCCTAAATGGGGGCGCGCCTAGTCAGCGGGGGCGCCGCCAGCGCACCAGCGAACAGTTCCACTACCAGGAGGCGAGCTCGGCGTGGCGCCGCGAGTGCCAGCTAGACGAGCAGCTCTACGGCAACCAACTGTACTCGCCCACCGCCAACCAAATGATGGCCGCCCAGCGGGCGGCGCTCGCCTCAAGCTCGCTTGGCGGCTGGCAAGCAGAGGCGCCAGAGACGAGCCCAAACGAGCTGGAGTTTGTCTCCAGAGTTAAGGTGTCGCGCTGCTCCAAACCGCTGGGCATGCGCCTCACGCCCGACGAGTCAGCTCTCTACGTGGTGGACACTCTCACGGGCCTCTACAAGGTGCACCTGCGCCAAGCGGACCGGGCCCACTCGAGCCAGCGGCTGGTGAGCCGCCTGATCGACTTCCGGGCCAACAACTGGCACCAAACGTTGCCGGTGGTCCAATTTGACCCGAGCAGCCAGAGCTACGAGCCGCAGGCGGCCAGAAGCATCAACGTGTCGCTCAGGGCGGTGGACGATCTCACGCTCGATTTGGGCGCCGGAACCAGAGGCGCCGACCTCATCTACTTGTCCATCGCCAGCCAGCAGTGGCCAGCCGTCGGCTTCGTCTACGACCATCTGGAGGGCAAGCCCAGCGGTCTGATAGCAAGATTCGACACCGGAAACCAGCAATTGGCCATCCTCGACCCAAACCAAGTGGCCCACGTGCGAACCTCGGGCTTTGGCCTCCAGCTAAGCTCTTCCCCCGAGCTTGGCGCCCAACAGCTCGACTCGGCGCCAGAGTTTGCCACCCAGCAGACGCCGAGCTCGCCGCCGCTCATGCAGGGCGACCACTTTTTGCTCAACCAGTCGAACCAGCAGGACTATGTCAAGTATGGAGTGCCCAGGCTGGACGAGAACGACATCTTCGACGATCGGCCGCTCCACTTTCCCAACGGACTCGAGCTCATGGACGACAAACAGGCGCTCCTAATTGCCGACACCTCAAACAAACGCATCGTCAAACACTACATCAGAGGCCCTCGCAGGGGAACCAGCGACCTGTGGGCCTACACGCCCAATTTTCCCGACAACATCCGCCGGGGCTACGACAAACGCGACGAAACCTACTGGGTGGTCGGCTGTGGAAGGGCCGCAAGACATGCTGGGGGGTCCCAGTTGTTGGCCAGCCAGGAGGAGCAACACTTGTCATCAATGGCACCTAATCAAGAAACCGTCCAACAACAACAAGCTCAAGGGTCAAACTCTAATCACCAGCAAGAGTGGGATATTCTTGTATCACTGCGCACTTGGCCAACCTTCAGAAAGTTTGCCATCAAAAATGTCTACTTCTTTGGCTGGTTCATCGAAATGTTGGGCCAGTACTTGTTCATGTCTGAATATATTCGCGATTATGGTTATGAGCTCAAAATGGGTAGCAGTTTGTGCCAAAATGGCTGCAAGGGTATGATGATATTGCAGTACAATCAAAATGGCGACTTGATACGCAGCATCCATAGTCCCGAATTTCCAAATGATCTCAAATATTATAGTCAAGCTAATGAGATTATCGATGCTCAAAATCAACAGCATTCATTGTATCTCAGTTCACCTGGTTATAAGTATATAACTAAGCTCATATTGCCTTCAGAATCCTATCCAAGCCTTCCCCCATTCTCTTCATAAGGCTCCTTCGCTGGCAAGCCTTTTTTCAAGGCAAGCAATGTAAGGGGAGAAACGGCACTCTTAGCCCACTGGCAGTGCAACAGTGACAGCAACAAAGACAACAATGGGCGGGCGGGAAAGTCGACTCAAATAAAGCAATTTCATCCGCTAGACAATCGATTGATCAGATCTGATGCTTGCTTTATACTGTCTAAATATCCGAGAACGCATTCACAATTGACGAGCCACACCTTTTTCATTCTGGAAGCGACATTCGTCCCTCCTAAATGGGCATACTTACTCAATGATATATGCTCAATTTGTAGCCGATTTTAAATGTCACTCATTCGCCCATTCAAACAACTATCAGATGATGGGCCACATCTGGTGATTCAACAGTTTCTAAGCTCCTTATTTCACTTTCTCTTTTGTGCATCTTAGCCAAAAATAGCTATGCAGTAAAGTCTACAAGGAAGTTGGAAGCTGATCATGGGCGTCAATATTGATGCTGTCTGAACATGAAATCCAAGGCAAGATTACATTGGTGTGGGTGAGATCAACAGGAGGTAACCAGTAAACAAATGCACGTGTTTGCGGCCAATTGTTTCTGACAGCTCAGCTGACAAGTGCATAGTGCAGTGAAGCCAACAAATGGGGGTGGCAAAAAGTCATACGACTTTTGAGACTTAAACTGCGCAATAAAGCCCGAAAAGATCAGGCGTCTTCTACAAGGCTAGTCCAATGGTCGCTACAGCATCATTATGATTTCCTTATTGCTACTCATCTCCGAGTTGTTCAACAACTCACTAAGGCTCCACCGAGTTCATGATCCTAGTTCCTATCAGTATTATTCCTAACAGTATTGGTCCCTAATCATGGGCAGCATACCTTTCGAGGCAAAAGTCACTCCAACAAAAGCTCTAGAAGATGCCACATCGATAATGCCTTCTAAGCATCCACAAAATCATTCTCTAATGTGGACGAATCTTCTGACCGATTTAGATCTATCATCATCATCGAGTTGGTGGCAAGTTGCTAATCATCTCTACAACAAGCAACATGGCTTCTCCAATTACAAGAAGTGTCTCGCCAGGGATCACAGTCAAGTTAGACAAGATGTCTATCTGGATGAAAGAATTAAGAAATATCTAGTCGGCGATAATGAGGGTGAAAATAGGCGAAAGATAGAACGTATACTCAATGAAATGTGTCATATGCTAAGCTCGCAGCATAATCCTTCCAGAAGGCTCAAGATAGCTGGAGTATTCTTCCTAAAATGTATAACCAATGTCTACTCATCGATCTTCGTCAATAACCATATATTCCCCGTCTCCAGCTCGGGCCTTAGTGGAGCTAGTCTATTCAAGGATCAGTTTCTCCAATTAACACACGATTTCCCTGTGGTTATTCTACCTACGCACCGGTCCTATATGGATTTCCTCTTCATATCCTACATTATGACCCACTATGAAATGGCCTTACCAATTGTGGCGACAGGTGACAATTTCAAAGCCATGGGCAAACTCATAACGGATTACCTGAAGACAACAGGTGCATTTCTGTTGAGGAGAACTGCAACCAGAAGAACTGATGTGGAGGCAGAGTTTTACTACGACATCCTGAGGGCTTATGTGCATTCAATACTGAGAGGAGGAGAAAATCCGATTGAATTCTTCATCGAGGGTACGAGAACTCGTGTAGGTCAAGTGCTGAGGCCTAAAACGGGCTTGCTCAGTATGGTGGTAGATATGCTAATTGATGGAATCGTTGATGATATCTACATATTACCAGTTGCAATAAATTACCAGCGACCCATTGAAGAGCAACTGCTAATTGGAGAAAATACGCCACAAATTGATAGAAAGAAACCCAAGGAGAGTGCTGAGAATCTGATGAGTGCGTTCAACACAATCATGAAAAGGCAATACGGTAAAGTTTATGTCAGATTTTTTGGTCCCTTTAGGTTGTCTGAATACTTCGAAGAGTGGAAAAAGGTAACGAGAGTGCTCTCGATCGAGAATGGTGATCGAGACGCCATCTTGCACGATTTCACAAATAGTCTGGCCTCCAAGGTTTGCCTGGAGCAAGCCAACAACAATATACTCATGCCATACAACTTGATCACTTGCTCCCTCTTGGCCGAGGTATTCTTGAGCCCAAACATGGTAGAGAAAGATGCAAGTACACATAGTCCACCCAATGGTTTAGCAAAAAATCCCAGTGAACATAATGAAGACTTCGTGAGATTTCCATTCAGCGAAATGGTCAAAGACTTTCGATTGTTGGAACAACTGCTTCAGGCAACGCAATCAAACTTCGTGCCAGGTTGGAATAGTCACTTGGACATCCTGGAGGACTTCAAGCTTGATCGTGATGGAATTGTGAGGGCGACTGCTGATCGCAAGTTCATAGAGTTCCATACAGACGCGCTCACCTTTCAGACAATGTTATACTATAGCAATCAAGTGATCCAGGTTCTCTTGCCAGTGTCTATCTGCTTCATCGTCTCCAACCCCAAGGAAACTGAGGCAACTTCCGGCCAATGGGAGGATTACAAGGAAGTTAGGACTTTGCTGTCTAAGGAATTCTTTGCAAACGAGAGTTTCATGGAGCAAGAGTTCAAAGAGGCACATCGAACACTCAAAGCCAACCAGAATAGTATACCTGTTGATACGAGAAAACTGATAACCAAACACCTGTTGTATTTCATTAGGAGCTATCTCAAATTCTTGTATCACTTTAGGGAGAATGAGATTTTGGATAGGGACAAATTGTTCAATATTCGTCCATGTTTACCAACCAAGACATTAACAGAGTCTTACCTTTCAAAAGACATGCTCAAGAATATGATAAGTTTGGCTGAGGAACTAGGTTGTGTCGAAACGACAGTCAAGGAGTCGAGTTCCAATGGTGCGCCAAATCGAAGGTCTGACCCGGAGAGGACAACTAAGATAATCAGTCGAGAGAATCTCGAGAAAACTATTTATAGATTCGAGAGAGTTGAATCGCTGGCAATGAATGTGATATTTTAGATTACACACAGTATTGTTACAAACAGTATTGTTGATGCGGATAAGTTGAACGATAGGATGAATAAACAAGCGCTTCGCTAAGGAATTGATCATTTAAAACACTTGTGCTATCTAGGTTGTACCTTGGTCTAGTGGTAATCGTCTCGGGTTGCCTGCCATCGACAATGATGATTGTTCTATAATCTATCCATCTTTCGGGTCTGAATTTCTGATTAGAACCTAGAACGTAACTGACGAGTCGATGGCAACTAGACTTTTTGGCCCCTAGACAATCTTAATTACTTCAATTAGGCTAATTAAGCCAATACTTTGACGAGGGTTCAACTCCCGATTCTAACAGAACAATTTTTTCGCCTCAACTTGCAGCGAAAGCATTATGGTTCTGATGTCAACATTGAGCGAATCGACTCCGTTCCGCAGACTGCCTCTCTCGATTGCGTGCCAATGTTTACTTCAGTAAATCGAGCTATTTCGCGTGGCTTTACATGCGACGCACAATTTTAGAAACCTTATTGCAAGAGAGTGGCTGAACATTTATAGCTGCAAACATTCTCCATCAGATGATATCATCATCGGACATATTAAACACAAAATACAAGATTCTAGCAAGATGAGCCTCTCCGAAGATGAGGACGAGTTTCAAAGTGCTGATGAGGAGGGATTTGATAGTTCCCATGGGGATGCGAGATCCAACTCTAAAGAGTCCATGAATGATAAGACTCCTATGAAGAAAAGGAATCAGCATGTGTCGGCAAAGAATGATGAGCTCATAGAGGATGAGAAGACCAATATCGGGGGCACATCCAAAGACAACAATTATGATGATCAATTGCAATCTAAAGACAAGGCCAGGTCTGATAATCCAGTTGCCCAGGAAGAGGCTTTTTTGGTTGGGCTGCAAAAATCTGACTCCGACTCCCCTCCATCAAGCTCAGCAAACAACGAAGATGATGACGATGATGAGGAGGAAATCCTGGCCGAGAGGATACGCGAGAGAAACTTGAAGATAGCTAGAAAGTTTTCCGCCGAGGTGGCCAAGAACCATAAGTCATCGGCACCCATCCCAATGAAGACCTCCTGTTCTAAGGCTCATCCCACTAGCTCCAAAGAACAAATTTCATCAACAGATCCTATGAACCTTGCTGATACTGAACTAGCAGAGGGCATGTCAAAATTATCCTCTTCATTCCAGCCACCTGCGCCTCCGCCTACACCTGCACTCTCATCATCTTTCAGTCAGTTAAATGATTGTCCGGCCACCATTTCGACCCCAACTCTCACTTCATCGACTCAATATGGTTGGCGAATACCATCCGCTCGTCAAACACCTCCTTCAACTTCTCAGCCTGGCACCCCAAAGGGTGAGTCTTCATCCACGAGCGACGTTCATAAAGATAGATCGATCAAAAACGAGCAAGCCCGTTTAGCCCTTGATCGTCTATCAGATAAGCTAAGCCAGATAGACCAGGGCAAAAACTTGTTCGATCAAGTGGCGGCTGATCTAAGGAAAGTTTCCATGAAACCTAGCGAACCAACTGCGGGCTCCCAAACAACCGATTTACCTGCCATAGCATCGTCTTTAACTGATTTAGGTAGCACTATAAGCGGCTGGGGCTGGTCAGGAGCCAGTAAATTGTTTTCCTCCGCTACTCAAGTTACATCTCAAGTTGGATCCGTCTTCGAGACTGTGGTTAATTTGCCCCAACAGCTTCAACCCCAAACAAACCCTTCCAGTGAAAGTGGATTATCGGTGCCCCAAGGGAAGGAGCAACAAGTTCTGAGTGATCAGTCTAAAATTGATAGTGAGGTGAAACCGCAGCAACAAAAGAAGGAACAAAAAGGCGAATCGATGCCTGGGGAGCCTCTGGTTGATCTTACTCTAAGTGCGATGGAGTCGCTAGGCAAACGGGCGTTCGACGTTATGACTACACGCGATGAATCAGGAGTTATCCAAATCAAGGGTCTAGGTCGGCCCTGGGAGCACATAATAGGAATTGCGAATGCTGGTCAGCAGGGTAACAGCCACACTGATAGTGCTAATGTCGATAAGCGAGTGGAGAGAGAGCTTTCTTCGAAAAAGATCGATTCTGATGCGGTTGATGAGAGGCAGCGATTGTCCGAAGAGCGAAAAGGATCCGCCAAGTTAGAGTCAAGGAGCATAGAAACCGATAGTGAATACAAAGAGAATTTCCATGGCCGATCACCGAGCGAGGAGAATCAAAAGAAAACAATAGATTTCATCGAGCCCAAGACAAAGGCTGACAGTTCAGCTGCGTTGCCGCCAACTTTGAAGAACAGGAAGAGGCGGCTTGATTGAGAGGCTGAAATTTTCCATCAGTCCTCGTAGCATCGACAGCAATGAGCGGGAAATTGTGATGAGAGCAATCTCAAGAAGAAGATAGAAAAAAATCATCAATAGTGCCATCGGATTTACGGGCAATAAATTTTGTTGAACACGGAAGTTGTTTTGCTTGAAGATGCGTGTTTCATATAATTCTTCTAGCTTTGATCAATGACTATTATTCCAAGGGTTCATCCCTGGCGTTTGTCATGAGTTTAGGACCTTAGTTCGACTCGCTCTTAGCTAAGCGAGTCTGGCACCTTCAACTATGCAATCCGATCGATGAATCAACAAGTGTGGGGCATGAGTCTCTCACAATTGTCCAGCAAACAATTGTCTAACCACAATCTTCCACACGAAGACCGCCCAGTTCATTGGTTAGCCATGAACTATGGTCAAGAGTTCTGTTGGACTGTCTGAAATTGCGTAGAAGAGTGTTTAGTTTGGAACAACTTGGCGCTGGCCCACTATTGGTTCTATTTCTCGTGCTTCTGATCCATTTAGACACCTTGCGTAATTCCTAGAGATTGCACAACATTTATTTTCAACTATCTTGCATCATTTGTATCATGAGAATCTGGTGCAGCGAAAGGTAGCTGTAGAGAGAGAGAGAGACAAACCAGAGAAAGGATTGTGACGGGTTGGCGTGAAATTGCAATTAGAAAAACACCTGTCGTGTGATAGGCTCTGCTGAGACCCTTTTGTATGATCAATTTGGCACACCCAATGTTTGCTTCTTTAGACTGGCCAGTTTGTTCAGGAATCCTTTCACTTGATGCTCAACTGAACAAATTATAATGCAATAAGACATGATCTTACCGCAAGTTGGGAGCCCATAGAGAAACATTTGAGCCTCCTCCCATCCATTCAGCACTGCGTGCACTTTCGATCTTCCCTTTCCCGCCCCAAAAGGCGATTAATGTTGCACTAAGAGCGCCTAGTTGTCCGAACAGGAAGGGTAACTAGTTACAGGAAGGGTAGCCGTTCAGTAGATTAAGAAGTGCTCTTTGATTGGCGCTCAAATATCTCGATGTTGGACGTGCAAACAGTCTGTGTGTGTGCGTATCAGTTGCCAACTCGTAGCCAAGCTGCTCGGATAGTCCAAAAGCTTGAAGAAGCTAGCTGGCAAGGGGAGAAGGCGAGACCAACGGGTAGCAGATGGGCGGTCCTGGCTCGCTTGAGGCTGGCAAGTTCCCATCATAGCTCCTTAGTGACGACAACTCAACGAAAGCTGACCACTAGCACACTGTGGGCGCCTAACATTTTAATCCAACCTAGCGCCCTCATAGTCTAGCCACTGACCACAAATAAAACGGGCTGATGTGTACCATGTAAGGTTTGCACGAAGAGATATGGTCATCGTTTGTTGCGAAACGAGAAAGAGGGATAGATAGAGAGCTCACTTGCCGACTTACTTCCTTTGTGACCCATTGGCTTTACTCGTACACTTGTGTTTTTTTTTATAATAGATTTGTCTTTCAGGCGATATTTTCACCTTAATCTTGTCTGCTGGACAATCGTCAGCGAGAAGCCCGTGTGTTGTTGCACCATTGGAAGGGTCAGATAGCAAATAGCAAACGGCAAATAGCACCAACTTTGTTCGGACAACACCACAACTCATCGATCCTTTTTTCTCAATCACTGCCCCGCTCATATTCATCATATACAAAACCAACTTGGAGAGAAAGAAAGCTTCTTACTACCAATCGTAAGACACAGCGCCAGAACGTATTGATCGTCGTTCGTGTTAAACATCAGGATCAAGAGTAGAAAGTTGGTCCAGCTTGATGTCGTATGAGATTCTTCTTGTTGCATGGGATAAACTTTCAATAACTATTTCTTCATCTATTTTTCGGCCCCCACAGGAAGTGAAGTGTAGCCAATTTCAGCAAGATGCTGGCCAACCACCTGCTCGTCACTAATAACTATTAGTAACTATTAGTCAATGAAAAGGGAAGGATTAGGTATAGAGAATTGGGGAGAAAGTTATTGGAAAAGCAGGAAATAGCCATGAAACTGTGTAGATTTACTAAACGAAACGTTCACAATGATCTCAGTACCATGTCAATATTTTCGCCCATCCTCTTTCTGCTTGTATCAATCCTGATGGCATGCAGATCATTCATTCACACGATTGACTTATCCTTCAACCCGGAGACAAAATCTGCCACCCTAAATGGGATTCCCTTGGGGAAGATATTGAACCCTTTCCATGAGTTAGGTCCAGATGCTTTTGCCGATCCGCCACAACTGATTAGATCTCGCAAGTTTCAAGCCGAAGTGCACCATGTCACAACAAAGGATAACTATATCTTGACCTTGCACAGGATAGTCAATCCATTGGTTCCCAAAAATTTGCGTCCAAAATTGAAGCCTGTCCTATTGCAACATGGCCTCTTTACATCGTCGTTCAATTTCCTACTCTCCTCGGACGCCAACAATGACAGGCCCAGATTTGATCCACGCGATTTGGTTAGAACTCGACCGCTCAATGTCTATACTCCGCATCCCCCATTCAGTTGGCAGAAATTTCTAGAATACTCAAATGATTATATATGGAGCCGCCTATATCTGACCCAACCTACAGACCGTTGGTTTGCCCCAAACATGAGCGAGAGTCTCGGCTTCGAGATGGCCAATCAGGGTTACGACGTTTGGTTGGGCAATGCGCGCGGTTCCACCTACAGTCTCAACCACACCAAGTATGATTACCGTTCTGATTGGCGCTATTGGGACTTTTCATTCCACGAGATCGGCATCTATGACACCCCGGCCCAGATTGACTATATCCTGAAGCTGAGGAAGAGGAAATCGCTCGCCTTTCTTGGACACTCGCAGGGCAATCTGGGCATGTTCATCCTACAAAGTTTCCACCCCGAGTGGAAGGACAAAGTGAAACCTTTCATTGCCATGGCGCCTATCGCGTTTATCCCTAATGTCTATCATGGAACTGTCAGAGTGTTGATCAAACTCATAGAGAGCACAGTGATCACCACGACCCAACTCAATCGCGTTCTCAAGGGGCGCATATTTCCCAAGGATCCGACCACAGGAAGAGCATTGGACTTGGTTTGCTTGCCCAAGTGGACCACTCAGTTGTGTAACATAGCTTTATCGATGATTACGGGAGACAATCCCGCGCGAACCAACAGCACACTACTGCCCATTTTGGCGCACCACATTCCAGAGGGAACAAGCATATTGAACATATTACACTTTGGCCAAATGGTTGAGAGTGGCCAGTTTCAGGCTTTTAACTTTGGGCCGAGGGAAAATTTGCGCCGCTATGGCCAACTGAGTGCCCCATTCTATCCCATTCGCAATATCAAATCGCCAGACATCGCCTTTGTCATTGGAAGAACCGATCCGTTATCCACAGCTAGGAACGTGGAGCTGACCAAGAGTATGCTCTCAGTGCCACTGATGGACTTTTACGTGATTTCGGACCCTTTTTGGGGCCACGCAGACTACATGTACGCCACTGGCGCCGGTAGGTTGGCCAACGCGCATATGATTGGTCTCATGGATCGCTATAGACTGGTGGATATGTGAAGCTCGAAAAATAAACAACTCTTTACGCGCCCAAATCCTTGTCTTTGATGCTTGCAAAGTAAACATTACCAGTCGGTTATAAAACGTGAATTTCATCAATCCTCTCAACGAAACATTAATTCTCAGGACTCGCCAAAAGTAGGCATCGTAGGAACGAAATCCCCTCTCTAACGGAAACGCAACTCTGTTGTCTATTATGATGATCAGCATTAAAAACAATGCTCAATCCGAAAAAACTGGTCTTCTTTCTTGTTGTTCTATTCCTATTGGTTGACTGTATGCAATCCCGAAGTGGAAAGATGCGACGGCGTAAAATGCGCAAGGAAAACTCGTCGAGATTTTTGTTTATACAAAACTCGAAGCGAAAAGAGTATTACAACAACACCAATGGAGCGGAAATCGTCAAGTACTCATATTTCGACCATGAATACGAGCTGGGAGACAAGATATCGTTGCTTTGCATAGCTAAGGGCGACCCCATACCGCGTCTGAACTGGTTTAAAGATGGCAGCGAGCTGGTTCCCCACCAATTCTCGCGCATCGTCGAATGGAAGCTCAATTCAACCTACATCAAGTCCAAGCTTGAGATCGACCCGGCCAGACAGCTGGACGCGGGCACCTACGAGTGCCAAGCTAATAACAAATACTCGATAGATCGGCGGACATTCAAGGCGGATTTCTAATGAGGCTTCAATGATTCTCGCTCCGAGAGTGGCTCTGCTATTGCTAGAGCTTGCCAGTCTGCTCGTCTTCCCATGTCCCAGTTTGAGAATAGTAATAATTATGACTGGGGAAAAACGAATTCTCAAAAACTACAGACGTTGGGTTGTCTTGAAGTTGTCTTGTCGGGCCTCCTACGACCATAATTGTGTCTTGGAGAGCTCTGCGTCCGAAGTGGAAGAAGAAACTCGTGAGAGGGCTCAGCTCTAACTAAGACGTGGGCGGGTGAAATAGAAGGCAAAATATTAACTATTAAGACTCAATGGGGGAGTGATCGATCGAAGAGTCTCTCAATGTCTTGGTGCCGTGAACAGATGAGCACGATGACCCTTTCAGCTGTGTTGAGTATTTGAGTTGCTGATTTGAGTGATATAGAAAGGCTGGGAATAGATGTTCTCACTGGATGACAATGAGACAGCCGAAACCATCGGATAGGATAACGAGTGGCATGTGAAAGTCATTCGTTTCATTCGACTCCGCCTTGCATGATTCATAGTTGCCAACAAAGAAAGTTGCGTACGCCGGCCCATTATGCAAGATCATGCTTGTGCGCCCTGTGCAGGCAAAGCGGGCTCGTACTTGTAGGATTGGTCGCTGCACGCGACGCCTTTGCCTGTTCACTTGGCGAGCCCGTTGGCGTGCTGCTGTGATGAAACACACTTATCGATTGTCTGCCCAACGTGAAGTCACCGCTCCATAGCTCTCGCCCGTTGTTAAGGCTAAATTGACAGCAATCACCTTGGTGGAAAATTCAAGAAATCAATATAAAACTTCGTCACAAGCCAACCTTGACATCCAGTTCAGCTTGAGCACTCTAACGACTTATAGCATCCACGGTTTGTCAATATTGTCTGACTTCATCTCTCACACCAGTCATCCGAATCATTGATCATTTTAACACGCCATCACCGTTTTAGTATTTGGTCACTTTGTTAACAGTTATCAATCACGCAATGTCGGGACAAACGCCACAAATTGGAAAGCCTGCCCCTCCGTTCAAGACCACTGCCTTGATTGGCAAGTCGTTCAAGGAAGTGTCACTTGACGACTATAAGGGCAAATATGTCATCTTGTTCTTTTACCCGGCCGATTTCACCTTTGTCTGCCCAACCGAGATCATTTCCTTCAGTGACAGGGTAGAGGAGTTCCGCAAGATCAACTGTGAAGTATTGGGAGTCTCAGGCGACACCCATTTCACCCATTTGGCTTGGTCGAATGTCGATCGCAAGGCGGGCGGTATTGGACAGATCAACTACCCACTTCTCGGTGATGTGAGCCACAAGATTGCATCCGACTATGGTGTTCACACCGATAGCGGTCTCTCTTTCCGTGGTCTCTTCATCATTGACAACAAGGGTATTCTTCGTCAAATAACCATCAACGACTTCCCAGTTGGTCGTTCGGTTGATGAAACCCTACGCCTTGTTCAGGCTTTCCAGTTTGTTGAGAAGCACGGTGAGGTTTGCCCAGCTGGATGGAAGCCGGGAAGCGCCACCATCAAGCCGGACGTCGAGAAGAGTAAGGAGTACTTCTCTAAGGCCAATTGAGAATTGTTACGAATCAATCTATCTGAATTCCCTATAATCATGTTGAATAGAGACCGGCTGGGATAATCATGATTTTATGTAGCTATCACCATAAGGTGAACGCCTAAGGCATGGGTATCGCATATGATCGACAGTCTCGGCGCGTTCTGTTCAAAATGAACAAATAAAAGCTCCTATCTCAGGCGGACACAGTTTTTTCCATCAATCCTACCCTACATTTGATATTTTTAGCTTCGTCAATTGTTGCTCTGCCGACAGATGCTTTCCTGGAGGTCGGATGCTGAAAACAGTCAACGAGATTGGTAAAAGGCTGCCTGCGAATGGGAGCGTGCAGAGGAATTTATTCCACCCCTTACTCATCTGGATCAGATGAGCACTAGACGGACATTTATTTACAGGAATTTTTTCCTTTATGTGAAACCTCTTTAATCCCTATTCCCTCGTAATTTGTATCGATTTCCCTCACGAATGCTAGGTAGTTTAAAAACCACCCAGAGACCGAGATGAAAACCATATTATGAATAGATTTTCACCTTTCATGAAGCATATCAATCTGCATGGACGTCAACAGACCTACTTGTGATAAGCATGATCGTCCTCCATACATCTCAATCAGACCATCATCCTCCTCTCTTATAAGGGCACCAAGTTGGAGTCTCGGTTTTGGTGCCGATCCCCATGATGACCAGCTCTTTTGTGATGGTGAACCTGAATCATCGGGGGAGGAGGACAGCGAGGAACATTCCGGAGACGAGGATACTCAAAATGATCTCACTATCGGTTTGTCATTGTCATCGTCCCTACCTGCTAACTCGAGTGCAATACCAATAAGAAGAAATTATCGGAAATGTATCAATTGCCGCCAATCAAAATCGATGAGGGATACCCTAGCAAACATTCCCCGCGCTTGTCCAAAAATTTACATCACGATCCCGACAGTCTTTCTAACCAAGGGGAGAAAAGATTCCTTCACTTCCTCCTCGTCCTCTTTCCACGTGTATCGGATCAATCTAGAGACCAGCGCTAACGCAACGTGGTCGGTTTATAGGCGATATTCCCAGTTTTTGTCATTCCATCAGAAGCTCAGAGCAATCGAACCAGCGATAGGCAAATTTTCGTTCCCTCCAAAGCGTAGATTGAACAGCAAGACATCCACAATCGTCCAAGATCGTAGACAAAGACTCGAAGATTATATGAGAAAAGTTTGCGACTATGTATCCCTGATACCTCTACTCGGAAAGTCCGATAGCAACTCATACCAGAAATTATCCGAGCTGGCTACCAAAGGCCCTAATTTAGAAAAGCCTCCAGATTCCTTGTCCACGAATCTTTCCGACTCGGCTCATGAGGCGGCTGCAACTGAGGGTACAACCAGTCGAGAAGACATCTTCTCATTCAGTGAAAGCCCAAGATCATCCGCTGATCAGGTGGTGGTTGTGGCGCCTACAAGTGATCGGGCCGAGGACGAGCTAGAATCCGCCAACCCGAACGAGGGAACATCATTCGGGAACACGGGCAGATTGAGCCGATCAAGCTCTCAAGCTACGAATGCGACCCAAGCAACAACGGCCGACGATAATGATTTGAGTGATGAAGTATGCTGCAATTCAGGCATCACCGGAGGGGCTCAATTGTCTATCAACAAGAGGGATGCAGCAGGTCAGCATTGGGCTCTATCGTCTAGGAACAAAACTGATAAGTCGAAAAGCAAAAGTGTTAGGTATTTATTCTATGAATTTATATCACCCCAAGTAGATCAGGATGGACCAAATAGCTTCTATGAAGAAGAACAATTTGATATCACCGAATGAATTGAAGTAGCTCTATCTGAGGTTGCCTAACTACTATATTACTCATAAGGCTGGATCATCCAGTTGAAGACCAACTCCTTGAACTGATTTGACATATATTTAGGGTCCAAATCGGGGAAATAATCCTCATATCCAACGCTGGAACCAGTTCCGAATACATCGAGAACCATTCGATTCAATTGGTGTAATCTGTGATCACTAATGTTATCTAGGAATTTCATATAAGAGGGTCTCATGAGACTGGGCTCCAACGCAAATACATATAATAATGTGGCTGCACTGAAGGAGTATATTGTCAGTATAGTAAAGTTAAAGTATTTGATCTTATTCTGACGAGCCATCAGTAGATAATACTGTTCCACTGCCTTCCACATGACATATAGACTGATTGAGGAGCGTGGCGCCCACAACATTGATAGTCCGGCAACGAAACCAGAACATGCAGCATGCCATTGAGGCTGTTTCAGTGGATCTTCGATGCCGGAGATTCTCCTCAGGGTGCAACTTGTCAGCCTTCCTGCCGAGACTAGTGTTGCCAGAAACAGTCCAAACTTCATTGAGCTGGAAGCGGTCAAGGTTTCTCCGATCGTTCCTAGCGGTGTTTGAAGTAGTTTTTGCGGTTTAGAGGCTAGTCTGAGCACGACCTGAATGAGATAGCCGCTGAGGAATCTGCTCGGAATCGGCTCCAAGATGTAGCCGAGACAAGTGTGATTGGTTGAAAAGTGGGGACAACTTGGGTGGATCCCATTGCAGAATGGGTCCAGCTTTTGTCCCACACCATCGATGGCTCTTTTCACCTGAACCATGAGGTCCGACTGTTTCGCTTTGGTGTACACGTCAATTTTCTCACTAATCTTGTTGCCCTTCTCTATGTTGCCCCAGCGTGCAGCCTCTTGTCTGCCTATGAGGACCTTGAACACTGCACTGACTGGATCTCGTCCAAAGCCGTGCAATTTGATCAGATGATACCAAGCCGCCAGGCTGAGTGCAAAGAGCAGTGTTTCTCCATGTTTCATTGGCTTGAAGTATCCCTTTGTGACTGCCATCCGATAGATAGTCTCTGAGGCCAGATTGAGCACATAGAAGGCCAGTGCCTGGCGACGGGCCGGCTTCTCGATGAGAAGCGACGAGTAGGAGGAGACTAGGGCCGGAATACAGACGAGAAGTCTGTAGTAGAAGCGGCCAAAGGTGTTCCTGAGGCCGCAGCCAACGATTGAGCCATTGTAGAGGTGGAAGAAGAGGAATGAGCTGGAACGAGTGACCGACTTGATGGTATCCCAGGTGGCCTCTAGGTCGTAGCGTTGCTGCACGGCGACCTGTGTGAATCCATATAGGAGGGCATAGAGTGGGACCACCCTGGCGGCAGCTGCAAGGCCCACCTCAAGCGCCGCATCGGTGCAACTGGGAGTCCTTGGGGTTGGGAGTTTTGTTCGTGAGTATTGTTTATCTACGTTAATGGTCGATTTATGACTCTTTGCTCGATGATCGAAACATTTAAAACCGATTATTGGATCAATCGAATCGAAGCGGCGACTGATCAGGCCTTAGGTCGAACGCGCAACGAGCGTGTTTGTCTACTGTCTTAAACACTTACCATGTGTGTCCCACCTCGTAACAATTGTAGCCAAATGACCATTCGGTGCCGAGCAATTTGCGGGCCAATTGTTTGCTCAAAACGTTTGTCATCCTTGCACAAGTTGGGCTTCTTTTTGGAGCAAATTGGACGAGCAGCAAAACAGGGCCGACCGAGCAAGTCGGCGGAGTCAGCCTGTCGCGAGCATAATCAGAGGAGAGGACGCGTGGTTCAATTAGAAACAAAGGAAGAGGAAAACTGTTGCTCTGGAGTTGAGTTTCGGTGCAACTTTGGGCACACCTTAGGGCTGATGTAAGGAGGAGGAAGAAGTTGGGGTTCAGTTGCGCAACAGCATCCAGAGCTAAGCCAAGGCAAAGGGCCGCTCTTTGAGCAGACGCTGGCTCGATGTGCAAAGTAGCTTGCAAGTTCAAAGTTTCAACTCGGCTGCTCGTAATCTCGTGCAACAATCTCAGCCAGTGATCTCTTCGACAACCTGTTGTGTTTCGCCTCTCAACGAGGTGGCAAGTCTTGGAAGTGTTTTGTGATAAAAGTGCCGCGAGGTAAAAAAGGTTCCCTCTCCTTTGCCTAAGTGAGTCTTTAGGATGTAAACATTGGAAACTTTTTCACAGATATTCGCAGGGGCTCCATTTGTGTGCTTGTGTGGATTATTTTGGTTCAGCAACAAAATGGCGACAAGGACACTGTGTAGAGCGGCAGATAACTGGAGGCTGCTTCAAGAGGCATTCTGCCGCCAACACTGCAGCTCCGCCGGGCCATAACTTGACTCTTGCGTTCGAATCGATGCTAGACAAGCTTGATGGTTCGATCGAAGCTTGCTGATGGGAAGCCTCATTGGTCTGGTGGCATCAATCAATTTGGGGATTTCAATTTGATGTGTCGAAAGGCGAATGGAGATTGGAATTCTCGGAACAGTTCCCAGGATTCCAAGTTCGTCTGTGCCCGATCGGATTTGGTATGGATTTCGGTTGCGCGAGTCTCAGGCAATGGAGAAAGAGCTGCAACCTTTTCGGAAGTTGCGAAATCTCAGACCGTCGAACACTCTTGACTGAGGAAGCTTAAGCAGGATTGTGAGCCAGCAAAGTTTACGACAAAGCTTCGGACCGAAAGCCAATTGGGTTGCATGAGAGCCCTCGAGTCAAGTCGTGGGCCAATTAGCGGCGGAAATGCGACGAGAGAGTGTCTGGGGTGTTCAGTAGTCAGGGCTGCTCAGTAGTGCTCAAGGTGAGACAGTATGCTTTTTGTAAGCTAATTTGCCTCTCCAGCTCCAACGACGAGTGTGCATTTGGACACACAGAGACAGACTGCGGCGACAATAATTGGCGCCTCAGTGGCAGGAAGTGGCGCCTTTGAGAGTCTTCTTTCAGTGCGTTGCGAGACTTGTTTTTTTCCGCCAAATGATCAGTTTCGCGGACGAGCAAAGACTCGAGACAAGTCGGGCGCAAATTTTAGTCCAACAGGCTGGCAGCCGATTGGCAATGGTCTCACGAGACAAACAAAGACGTCGCCCTTTTTGTTTGCCGCCCATTTGCGAGCGCGACCTTCGAGTGTGCCCTAAGTCTAGCCAGTGGAGTGTCACACTCTCGCCAGCCGCCCTCTGAGCGCCAGGGCGGTCTCTGGCTGCTCCACCAGCGTCCACTTCCGCTCGCCGGTTCCAGCCGAGCAGGACACAGTGGCCACAAGAGGGAGCGCAAGTCCGCAGTTCTGGCCAGTGTAGAGGTGGCGTTGTAGAGGTGGCTTTTTCCCGGGCAGAGGAAAAAGGAATCCCCTCCCAAAAGGTTTCCATAAGCGCCGCAATGAGTAGGCAGCTCAGGGGAAAGAGTCGCCATCTTGCAGGCTGGCCAATGAATGCGGGCGAGTTGGCGAGCCGCAGAGACAGACAGTGGGCGCGTACGTTTGGCCAGCTCTCGGCGCTCGCTTGCCAGACCAAAGTTTGCCCAGTTAAGCGAGCTTGGCGACCATTAGCCCGCCATTCGGTGCATCATTTCTCGATATTTCGTGCACTCTTTTCTCCGGAACAGAAGGCGAGGAGAATGTCACGAAGGAGTTCCTGGAGGTCGAGCGAGGAAATTTCCTGAGATTTTCTTGTCCCCTCCAAGGCTCGCAAGTTTGTTTGTGTCCAACTGCAGTAAGAGCTACTGTATGTGAGCTTATGTGTTCCTCTGGGGTTTCTTTTCTCACAATTTTCGGTCGAAAGGCACCAAACGAATTGCACAAATTGAGCACAAAATGAGCTCATCTCGCCGGAGCTTACCTCTGCCAGCCTGTCTTATCGTTTGTCCGTCTGTCGGCTAGCCCAGAGCCAGACTCGAGCCGCGTTGACGAGTGGCTCGAGTTGGTGTTGGTGCTGGGAAAGTAATTATGCGTCCGACGTGCCTGATTTGGCCCCCAAATGAGCTCGCCTAGTTAGGCGACGAGTAGGCCAGAGATTAGGGCTGCAAATTTGCTGCTTTAATTCGTGGCAAGCGAGTGGCAAAATGGACTAAATCAAATCAGAAGAGCCGCACCTTAGCGCTTCCAAAGGTGTCCCACCTGTGGCCACTGTGGCACATGCTCTCCAAAGTGCAAGATGTATCCAAGGCCAATTTGTAGAAGCGTATCCAGACTGCTGCTCGTGGGCACTCTCCTGGTGGTTAGCAAGCTCCACTCAAACTCCGGCCTCCTCTGGGCCCAGCTGATTCGTCTGAGGCACCCGGAAACCAGCCCAACGGCCACCAACCTATTCTTCAATCCGGCCCTCCTGCCGCCCCCAAGGCCGAGCCGCGACGAGCGGCCTCCCTTCGCGCCCGGCGGTCCCTTTTCCAACGACCGCCCGCCAGGCCCGCTCCTGGTCGCCAGCCAGGAGGCTTCCCGCCGGCGCCGCCCACCGCCCGGCGCCATTCTGGTCCGCTTCGACTCCAAGCACAACATCCGCCGGGTGCAGTATGTGCTCCAGGACGGCCAGCTGGCCACAGTGTACAGCAAGCGAGCCAAGGGGTCCAAGACCAAGATCAGTCCGGCCCAATCAGAGTTCCAATTACCACCCCAAGACTCACTCCAAGCTCAATCTTCGGCAGAAGCTCAACCAAAAGAGAAGCTGAGTTTGCCCGAGCAACACAGTCTCGCTCAACAAGGGCAGCAACAACAAGAACAACAGCTTGTCGAAGAACCAGAGAATCAGCTCATCTTTGAGCCGCACCAATTCGACGAACCAATCCACGAGCAGAAAACTGGTGTGGTGGAAACGCAATTCAATGGTTACCACGAAGAACCCCTTTTGAAGTGGCCCAAAAAGTCGGAAACTGGAGAGATTTTGGCCGCAATTGCGCGCGATTCAATCGCCTCCCAGAAGGACAACTTTCACAGGGCTTACCTGTTGGCCAAGGGCGGAAGGTTGACCAAGTTTGGAAAGTTCATGAAAAAGTTGAGGAAAAAGATCAGGTCCAAGTTGAAGCAGTCGCCCAAGAGTGTCCAGTCGAAGTTGGGCAAAAAATCCTCCGACGGCAAACTGTTTGTCGACCGGCCAGATGGAAGGCCCATTCCCATCGAGCTGCAGGGCGAGCTGCACCAACATTTGATCAACAACCCGTTCGACCGTTTCCAGCTGGCCGAGTGATGGGAAGTTGGAAATCTTGCCCACGAAATGGGAGCTTTTTGCCAAGACATGAAGCAGGAGAAGTGGAGAGAGCTCGGTGAACGATTGGAATGGATGATAATTTCGGCGCTAGGTTAGAAGATGATGACGCAAGGGCGGGGGAAAGAAGCGGCATACTGGTGGATCTAAGTGAGGAAAGAGGTGCTTTGAGATAAGAGGAAGGCGGGGGAAGAGTGAGACAAATGGATCATTTTGCTCCCTATCAGCGTGGAGACCAAAGGGCGCGTGTTGGCGGCCAGATGGCCTATCACATCTGATGGATAATCGATCGAGACGAACGGCCTTTCCAGCGGCCGGTCATCATCTGACTGGTGTTGTTTAATTGTTGCTATTCTGTGATCATGACGACCCTTCCGACGACGACGACGGTCAATAATTAATAATCAATAATTAATAAGCAATAATAATAATAATGGTGGTAATCAGTGACAATAATATTAATAATGACATCAATAATAATAATAATAATAATAATGCGCTCAGCAGTAGTATTTAGTTATTAGTCAATCGAGAATAATTCACACTGGTTTTGTTGCCCCATTTGTGTCAAACATTATGTTTGCTTTGTCGTGTTTTTTGTTTCACTATTATTATGAGAAAGATAGTCAAGGGCCGGCCGAGATACAGAGACAGAGTTTGAGACTAGAGCTCGAGTGGTGTAAGGGTCAAGAGTGTCAAGAGGGCGAAGAGGCGAGCCTTTTACCATGCCGCCCAACTTGCAACCTTTCACCCAGCCCACTTGACGCCAATTTAGACGTGATTCTTCCTTCCTTTGTTGCCACTTGTCTGCGTCTGTCCATAATTATGTCTATCCACAATTATGTATGCCCGAAATTATGTCTGTTCGCTTCGTCTTCTAGTTTATTTGCCACTCTAAAGCCCCAAAGCTGAAAGGCATCGTGAGTGCTGAGCTTATCTGCCAAGCTCTCTGGGATCCTCAGACAAAGTCTTAAGTCTTAAGGGTCACACCAGTTGCCATTGGGCCTTTGGTGAGGTACTTTCGTGTCCATTGCTCGCCCTTAGGACACCCACCACTTGGTTGCTCGCCTCACGATAGATCACTATCGTTATCATTACTATAATATTCGCTACTATTATTCTCTCTTAATATGCGGATTTATAATTCTATTTATAGTTACATATTTGATTTGATGCAGATCAAATATTCCAGCTCACTGTAAGTCTGTCTGTTGCGAAAGATGTCGTGGCCAATCTGAAATCTCCTGGTCCCTGTGCACTGTGTTTGGGTTGCAAGTGCAGCAAGCAGAACTGCGGAGCATAAACACGACGAGCGTTGGAATCAATGTCTCTCTCTATCTGTCTCTGTCTCTGTCTCTTGGTGCTCACTAATGCCTTTATTCTGGCACATTTTTCTCCTGAAACTAGCCCAAACCAAAAGAGACACCCATCAGGCTGTATGGTGCCAATTGGTGGGCAATTGTGAGCAAACTGAGCCCAAGTTGGCTCTCCTAGTTCCAGGCAATGTGCTCCAATTGTGTATGTCCAATATATCACCAGTTGTGGGCTTGTTATTGTTTCTGCTTGTTCAGTGCTGAGTGTGGCCGGCCCCCCAGAGGTCGAATGTGAGAAGAAGATCACTTTTTAGACAAATCAATGGGCTGAGCAACAAGTAGTTGCTGTTGCTGTCTCTGTTCGAGCTCGGCCAGCGCCACGTCGGCCAGCAGGCCAAAGTTTCCACCAAAGTTGGCCTGCTGCTTGTTGGTGTTGTTTGTGGTGGCCTCTCCACCGCCGAGTTGGTGGTGGTGGTGGCCCAGTGTTTGCTGGACGGCCAGCTGGCCACTCGCCGAGGAGCGCGAGTCTGCGGCCGCCCTAAGGAGCAACAGTTGCGAGTGGTGCTCGTGGTGGTGGTGGTGGTGCTCGTGGTGGTGGGCGCCCATGAGCTCTAGGTCGGGGCTCATGGAGCAGCTGGGCGAGGGCGACAGGGTGGACGAGAGCGAGCTTGTTGGCGAGGGCGACGAGGAGGAGCCGCAGGACGAGGAGGCGGGCCGGTGCTTGGGTGCGGCCGCATTTTGCCCCGCCGCGGCCTGGCCCTGCGCGCCGGCGGGCCCGCTCGACTGGGTGGGCGTGGCCGTCGGGTTGGGCTGGGGGGCGGGTGCAGGGGCGCCGGCCGGGTGGTGGTGCTGCTGCTTGGGGTGGGCCAGTTGGCTCTGGTGGCGTTTGAGGGCGCCGCTGTTGAGCAGTCGGCGCGCTATGTACTCCTCGTCGACCAGGTGGTGCGACAGGTTGCCCAGCAGGCGGTGCTGGTGGGTGGGTGGGCGTGTCTGCGGGATTGGCCCGTAGTGCGCGTGCTGCTGCTGCTGCTGCTGCTTGTGCACGCCCGAGAGCAGAATTCGGTGCAGCTGCTCGGGCTGCGGCGGGCCCGTGCAGGTGGGCGGGCTGGTGGCCGCGCTGGCGGGCGAGCAGGCGGGCGCCAGCAGGCCGCTGGCCACGCGCGCCCGCCACCCACCGTCTGCGGCGCTCTCGCCAGCTAGCTCGCCAGGCGTCTCGCCGGCTGGCTCGCCGGCCAGCAGGCTGCCCAGCTCGTCGTCCGAGTCGTCGGCGGGCTCGCTGGCGGGCCGTGGGCGGGGCTCTGGGTGGGCGCGCATCATTTCGCTGATGAGATCGTTGCACTTGAGCTGCCGCTCGCTCACCCTCGCGGGCTTCTGGGCCAGCTTCTCGAGCAGCGTCGAGTGCATGTCGGCCAGCCGGGTGGGCGCGCAGCTGCTTGGGGCTGGGGGCGGCGGCGGCGAGCTTGCCGGCGAGGGCGAGGGCGCCGCCGAGTGGGGCGAGCTGGCGCTGGAGGCGCGGCTCGAGGCGCACGTCGAGCTGGGCTTCAGCTGCGAGCTCGGGTGGCTGCCGCAACTGGTGGCCGCCCGCTGCGACGCGCGGAACTTCTTGTGGTGCCTGTAGGCCTCGTCCATGAGCATGTTGGTGTTGATGAGCGGCGGCGCCTGCAGCGCCCGTTTCAGCATCGGCATGTCGTCGATGGAGCCCGCCTGCTGCTGCTGCTGCTGGCCCGTCTGTCTGGCTGCCGACTCGGCGCCGGCCCCAGTCTGCGCCAGGCCGGCCAGCGCCGCCCTGGCCCCGGCGGCGGCGGCGCCCGCGCTCGCCAGCTGCGCCAGGAAGCTGGCCGACCGCTCGCGCACCTGCCCGATGGCCGAGGCTGGCCGCACGTGCTGCCGGCGGTTGCCAGTGGGCACCTGTTGCGAGCCTTTGAGGGCGCCCTGTTGCTGGTGGAGGAGCAGCCTCTCTTGTTGCTCGCGCGCCCACTGGCTGGCGCTGGTGGGCGCGTGCTGGCCCAGAGCTGAGGCGGCGCGCATGTGCGCCTGCGCGTGGGCCTGGGCCTGGGCCTGTGCGACGGCGTGCGGGCCCAGCTGGCCCAGCACCAGTTGCTCGTGCGCCTGCACGGGACTGAAGCAGGCCGCGCTGAAGCCCAGCGCCGACTGGCTGCCGTTCTCCTTGCCCGACTCGAGGCCTGAGTCGCAGGGCGACTCGAGCAGGCGCAGCTGCCGGGACAGTCGCGCGAACAGCTGCGACGGCGACGGCGAGCTGCCCGCCGACTGGCCGCCCGCTTCGCCAACCCTGTTCGCCGCTTGCTGTCCGCAAACCGGCGACGGGCCAGACTGCGAACAGTCCATCAGGTGGTCCAGGCCGCTGGGCTCCAGGAGGAAGTGGTGCTGCCCATGCGTTGGGTGGACTGCCAGCGAGGAGTAGCGGCCCGAGCCGGTGGAGCTGGCCGAGGATTCGTTGCTGCAGCTGCTGACTGTGCGCAAACAGTGGAACTGCTGCTCCAGAGCTGCCTGCTGGCGCTGGCGCATCAGGTAGTTCTCCAGCGCGGACTGGCTCTGCTGCTGGTGCGCCTGCTGGCTGAGGTGGCGCGCGATCTGCTGCGCACTGCTCACTGCCTGCTGCTGCTGCTGCTGAAGTTCGCTGCTCAGCTGCTCGGCCTCACCGCCGCAGACAGTCGTCTGGCGCTGGTGCTCGGCCTCCAGCGCGCTCAGGCGGCCCGCCTGCACTCGCGGCCCATCCAGCTCACCACAGCCCTCGAGCGCCTCGAGGCGCGCCAGTCGCAGCTCGGCCGCAGACTGGGGCCGCTCGGCCGAGCGCAACTCGCTCACCTTGCGCATCAGCTCGTCCACCAGGTCGTCGCGTTCGTGTTTGTTCAACAGAGACTGTCTCTGCCCAAACTGCTCGCCTGGCTCCTTCGAGGTCGTCTCCTCGCGGCCCAGCTCATTTAAATGCACTGGCCCCCCACCCTCAAGCTCGCCGCCTCCTCCTCTCGAGCCTCTGCGTTGTTCCACCGTTTTCCTGAGCAAATTTTGCAACTTTTCACTTATCTTGCCCACCAATTCGACGTTCTTCAGGCCCGCTTGGTCTTCAATTGGCAATTTCGGGCGATTGTGTTCGGTGGGCCAATGGGATTTTGCCGAAATTTGTCGAAATTTGCCGAAATTTGCCGATTTTTCCGATATTTTTCACGTTTCCCGATTTGTTTCAATTTATTTCCCGATTTATTTCGATCAATTTTGATATTTTCCGACAATTTGCGATTGTTTTTCCAATGTTTTCATTTGTGCGCCCAGTTTATGCGTCGTATACAGTGTGTAGAGTGTGAAATTGTGGCCAGTTTTCGGTTTGTTTTCGTTTGTTCGCGTTCGTGTTCGTTCCGTTTCGGTTCAATTTGGTTTGTTTTGGTGGTTCGAATTGCGGAAATGGCGAAATTGAGTGTCAGTTGGTTGGTGTCACTTTGCGGCCGATTCTTAGCTCTCAGCCCTTGACTCTCTCACTCTCTCATAGCAGCCAAAAGTGTCGCTCGTCTGGGCCCAACGATGGCCACTTGTCTGGAGGCAGTGCGCTTGGCTTGGGAACGAGTTCGGCCCTGGAACGGCGCGTTCTCTCTCACCTGGCCTTGTGTCTCGACTCGACTGGCTTGACACACATGCTCTCGCTGGCACTGAAAGGCGAACCTCGAACCTCGAGCGCCGAGTTCAAGATCAACTCTTGCACACTGTGCCCTAAGCGCAGAGACTCGCACACAGCGAGCGGGCGCATAGGAAACACGCAAGCCACCCACGGCAGACAGTCTGCACTGTGCACTCTGCTGCACTCTACTGTACGCTTTACTGTTTGCAGCGCCCTCAACTGCACTGCGCTGGGCCGAACTGCACTGCACACACTCACAGAGGCGAGCTGCCAGCGCCTGAGACTGACTGGGCCTGCTCGCAGCCAGTCGGCTTGGCGCCCTTCTGGCTGGCGCGCACGAGCCAGCGAACAACCGAACGCGCGCACTGCCAGGCGCGAACCATTTTTCTCCCAGTCGCGCGGGCAGCTCAGGCGCGTGCCTGGGCCCAGCTGGGCCTGACACGCGCACCAGCGACTGTGTGCGGCCCGCCGAGCTGGCCCGTTGCGCTCAGCTCGCAGCACGCGCTGCCTTCCCCCTCGCGCGCTGCCTCCCCCAAAGGCCCGAACGCCGCCACTTCCGCCCCCCGACGGCCGCACTCTCGCCCAGACTCCCCGAGGGCGGCGGCAGAGACAGCGCCGACCACCAGCCGGCAGCCGAGCGTGCAAAGGGCGCGAGTGCGCGCGCGCCAACACGCCGCCGCAGCTTCCTGACGTCAGGCTTTCACCCAAATTTCGCGCAAGTCGACCTTGAAACTGGGGAAAGTTTGCCTGAGCTGGAGGCGCGCGCCGACGCACAGCCAGCGCCAGACATTCCCCGACAACAAGCAGCGAGCTTCGTCGCCTTCGCGTCGAGCTGGCTGGCGTTGTTGTCGCTGTTGTTATGCCGCCGCCGCCGCCGCTGTGCCGGATCGGCGCCAGCAGAGCTCGCAGCCCACTTGGCCTTTGGGGCGGCGTCTGCAAGTTGCATATGCGCGCGGCCGCGAACAACAACTGGCACGCGTTCCACCAGCTCGCCGGCCTGTTCGAGCGCCTGCCAGCCGCTCGCCAGCGGCTTGCCAGAGGCTTGCCAGCACCTTGCCAATGGCGCGCGCCCGCCGGCATTGACCTTCAAATGGTTTCGCGCCGCCACGAGCGGGCCTGAGACTGTGTGCGGCCCACTTTGCGTCTGGCCTCCTTTCGGGCTGCGAACTCGCGCTGGGGCCGCACACAGTCTGCGGGCGCACACAGTCTCAGGCGCACACAGTCTCAGGCCCACAGGGCACACAGTCTCAGGCACACAGCGCACAGTCTCAGGCTGTGCGCGCGGCCTCCATTCGCTGCCGCTCTGCGTGGGGAAAAATTCCGCCGCCACGCCCACGCGGGACTGCCCGCAAACCCGGTGGGGGCGTGGCGCAGGTCTTGCTAGAGACTGTGTGCGGCCTCCTGGGCGGCCGGGAGGCGTCCGCTTGACCAGGTGGGCACGGCGGCGGCGATCTGGTGGCGCCGCTCGGGGGCTGCACAGGAGCGGGGCCGTCTCGTGAGCGTCCCAGTCTCGTGCGGGCCGCCAGGCAACTCGACGCCGTCGCCGCCGCCGCCGCCGGAGACCTTGAGCTTGAAAGTTCGGGCGAAAACGCGCCGCCAGACAAAAGGGAAAAGGTTGCGCTTGTGCAGAAGCGCCGCCGACGACACTCTCTCCTTCAAGCGCACCATTGGAGGAGCACTCCAATGCAGTGCAGTGGCGCGCCAGGCAGCTCGGCGCCTTCCTGCCCGCCCAGGCGCCACATTACGAAGCCCGCGCGGTGGCCTTGATTGTGTTGCGTGTACGCAATTGGATGGCGCAAAACGAGCTCGAGACAGACTCAGGCACAGACAGACAGACAGACACACACACACACACACACACAGGCACCGCCTGGCAGGCAAGTGCAGGCCGACTCACGCACGAGCTCACAGCCACGGGCGCCCGCAAGTGGAGCAACTCAGCTTTGGTGCGCGCCATCTGGCGGCGCGCGGCCCAATCTCCGAACCGCGGGCCCAAAGGGTTAACCACGTCGCAGCCAGCCCGCCGGCACGCCCATCGCACGATCGGTGGGTGTGGAGGCGGAGTCGGGCGCTCATCTCGAGCGGATGAGTGTGCCAGCTCGCCTTTGGCTGCCCGCTGACGTGGGCAAAAGTGAGGCCGGCCTCTGTTCGTTTGTGTCCGCAACTTTACGACATGTTCGGATATATATATCTCGATGAATCACCTCGTATTGTTCATGTCGGGCGGCCACGCCCACGCGGCGGCGAACAGAGCGCGCTGCACGCCAGATGGGGCCACCAGAGCGGTGCACTGCAGGTGCACTGCGCGCAACTGCTGCCGGCCGCACTCTGCGAGCGAACTTGGGGCCGCGCGCGGACGCAGCGCCGCCTGGCGAGGGGCGGCCAAACTAGCGGCGCAAAATGTAAACAAACACTGGAAGTGAGGCGAAAAGGGGCGCCGATTGGGCCAGAAGTTGGCTCTATTTAGCGATATATATTTAGCGATAGTTATATTCTTTTCAGACGACACTTACCTGATGCAACGGCCACACTGGAGCAGAGCAGAGCGAGCTCGGTGTCGCTCAGCTGGATTTGGTTCAATCTTGTGTTGGCGCCCTGTTTGTGATGGTGATCTAGGTGCTCTGAGGAGTGGTGGTGCTCGTCTGGCTCGTGTTGGCCAGCACTTGGGTGCCGCCGCTGCTCCATCGATAGCGTGCCAAGCAGCCGTCTGTCTTGAACACTCGCTTCGTGGGCGGCCCTCTCGTTGTTGTTGTTCTCGTCGTGTTCCTGCCGGAAGCAGCGCCCGGAAGTGTCTTCGTCCAGCTCCATCATGATGATCTGTTGCTGTTGCTGCTGTTGCTGCTGTTGCTGTTGCTGCTGTGACTGGTTCAGCTGGTCGTGGGTGGTCTTTGGTTCGAGGGCCGCCTGCTGGCCCACGGGGGCTCCATTGCACTGCATTGCGGCCAAAATCTTGGCCTTTTCCCGCTTGGGCACCCGTCCAAAGCGGATGGCGTCCCTTGACATGCCCACCGCCACGCACTTCTTCAGCCGACAAAACTGGCACCTGTTCCTGTTGATGCGCATTATCGGACACTGCTGGTTCTTGCTGCACGGTCTGTACTGGATCTTCTGCTGGATTGAGCGCCGGAAGAAACCCTTGCAGCCCTCGCACGAGTGCACGCCGTAGTGGAAGCCGCTCGCCTTGTCGCCACACACCTGGCACAGGATGGCGCCCCCGTCGAACTCGATGCTCTGCTGCTGCTGCTGCAAAGACTCTTGCTGCTGCTGCTGCAGACAGTCTTCCCTTTGCTGCAGACAGTCTTCCCGCTGCTGCTCGCTCGACGCCGAACAGCTCAAGCCGCTCCTCTCCAGCTCGTGTCCGTTCTCGCAGCTCGTGTTCAGCTCCTCGCCCACTTCCGGCCGGCCTGTTTCCGCCTGTTGCTCGTGCAACTCGAAGCACAGCCCGCCCTTGGCCTTGGATGCCGCAAGAGTGGCCGCCATCTTGAACGCTTGCCGAATTGGGGCAGTATTCTCACAATATGCTTAGCTAAGATGCTCTTTTCACGGGCAGGAAATATTTCCAAAATTTTTCCAAATTATTCCCAAGTTTTCGAATTATTTCGGAAACAAAAATTGGCAAAATTTCCAATTTTCAGACAAAATTTCCTCCCAAATTTGCTCGTTCGCTCTAAATTTTGTCTAAACTTGCTCGATTTGGTCACAATTCGTTGCAATTGGTCGCAATTCGTTGCAATTTCTCACAACTTTTCCTAACCTAAATTGCCCCAAAATCTCCACTCAACGCTCACTGCTGGTCGCTTGATGTCACTCAAATTGGCTTCCTTTCGCCCGATTTTTTTTGCTCTTTTCGTCCAGCTTCTTTTCGTCTGGAAATTATTGGAATTTCTTGCAAATTCGCGCCGTTTTCCAACTCAAACTGGCTCCAGCTTAGTGCAACTGGCTGCACTCTGGCGCCACTTTGCTCTGGCCCTTCTGGGTGCCTCTGGGGCGCAAGTGTGCAGCTGAGGAGCGCGATTTCATGGTCGCATCAGCCGCGCTTCGAGGACTGTCTTTCTGGTTGCTTTCGCTTTTGTTTCCGCTTTTGCTTCTGCTTTCGATCTTGTTTGATTGATACACTTCCTTGCGTGGAATCTTCCTGCTTAGCTCTGCTCTGCAAGACTCACTTCCGCTCCAAATCGGTTCACTTTTCCACTTCCTGTCGGGGAAAAATATTAAATATCAACGAGAAATATCGACGCCCAACTGTCTGTAATTCTCACTCTTCTCTCGCTGGCCTCAAACTGGGAAAGCTTTGGGCGGGGCCCAACTGAGTGCAGGTGTGCCTTTGGGCTTCCGCTCGACTTGGTGAGGTCTTGCTAGACTGTGGTGGGAAAACTTTCTGCAATTTTGCAATTCTGCAACTGTGCAAGTCTGCAACTCTTCTACTCTTCTTCTCTTCTTCTCTTCTATTCTGACTGACTGCTCACTGACTGGCACTCACTGACTGCCGCTCACTGTCTGCCGGTGACTGACTCACTGACTCGACTGGCTGGCCACTGGCTGGTGTTGCGAGCTTGGCGAAATGGGCTCGAAATGGGCTCAAGTAACTGGTGCTGCTCGCAAGTGGGTGAGCGAGCCGACTGGCGACTGGCCGAGTTGTGTGCTTGAAGTGTGGCGGCCAAACTCACTGACTGAGTGACTCAAATTCCACTGCAACTTGGACTCCAATTGAGACTGTAACTTGTTGTTGTTGTTGTTATGCTTGTCTCTCTCTTGGTTCCTGCTCGCTGGCCGCTCTCTCTCTTCGGCGTGCCACTTGGATGTTGCCTAATGCAGTCTGTGGGCCCTCCTTTGCCTCTGCTTCAGTCTCTCAGCCTCTGTGTCTCTGTGGCTAAAATTGTGCCTCTGAGATGCTGTCTCAGAATCAGAGTTGGTGCCTCGGAATTAGTTGGTGGTGCCTCACAGCTCTGCTTGTGTGCTCTGGCCACTCTCTCGAACTCTTGCCTGGTCGTGGTGGTGTTGCGGCCGCGCACTCTTTGGCTGTGTGCCCGCCAGTGCCAGTCTCTGTGGCTTCTCTTAGGCTCTCTCTCTCAATGTCTGTGTGCGACGCGCGCCAGTTTGTGTGTGCCAGCGTGCAAGTGCCCGCAGAAGAAGATGAGGAAGCGGCCGCCCAAAGAGTTCACTTTTGGCCCCGAGCACCACGCCAAACGCCAAACAACACTCGGCAACAAGCGCACTCTCGAAAGCTGCCCGCTGCTTGTCTGTGGGTCTCTCTCTCTCTCTTTCTCTTTCTCTTTATGCGACGCTCTTTATGAAACTCCCCAATTGCACTCTCCAAAGGCTCTCCCAAAGGCGCTCTCCAATGCTCTGCAATGGCGCTCGCCGCGGCCAATCGGTGACCGCGTTCAACACTGTGCACAAAAACAGCCCGAAGGCGCACTTGCCTCTGCCCCTCTCGAGAGCGGCTGGCTTCTTGCCGCTCCCAAGCTCGAGTTCATCCGAGACACACACACACACACACACGTCCTGATCCTGAGGCCGCAGGAGCGCAAAAGTGCACTGCAGAACTGCTGCACTTCTGCATTGCACTGCAGTGAACTGCAGTCCTACAGTGCAGCAGCGCAGAAGCAGAAGCAGAAGGAGAAAAGCAGAAGTGCCCCAGTCGCCCGCGGCCAGTCTGCAGGTTCGCGGCCAGCCAGCAGTCTGCCTGCCTGCCTGACGCCCCGAAGAGTGTCCCTCCTTCTGCCTTGTCCTGAGCGCCCTCCTCTGCTGCACAATGGGCGCCCTGCGCACTATTTTGGCCGCCGAGTTCAGCACGCAACAACAGCCACGCAACAACAGCCACGCAACAACAGCACCACATCACTGGCCTGCAAGCTGCCAGCTCAGAGCCAGAGACAGGGGCCAACTGGCGGCAGCTGGCCCTGTGCTGCGCTGCCTAGGGAGAAGCCGCGCTCTCTCGGGCCCGAGGTTGTCGGGGAGAGACTGCGCTGGACTAGGAGTGGGGCTTCGGTTTGGCGCAGTTGCGCCTCGTGGCTGCCGGCCGGCCGCTCGCCCGCTCGCCGCCACTTGGCCACCCGGTTGCCGAGTTACATAAGCGAGCGCGGCCAGACGAACAGACAGACGGGCGTGTGCGTGCGTCCGGCGGGCGCAGTTCACGGGCCGAGTTCAGCTCGCATGCGTAATGGGGCGCGCCGGCGGACGGCCCGTAGACTGTGTGTGGTGGGGCGGCCCACTGGGCAGCAGTGCGGCCAGTCTATGGCAGTTTGCAGGCAATCCGGCGGCGCATTGGCGTTCTCGCAGTGAGCGCGCTTGCACTGAACGCGCTTGCATTCACTCCTCGCACTGAACGCTCTTGAAGTGCGCGCTCTGCGTGCGAGCGCAGCAAGAGCGCACACTTCCAGCCGCCTGACACACTGGCCGGCGGTGCGCGGAGGAGCGCGCGCCGGTGCTCCGCCGGGGCAAAGTGGCGGCCGCGCATCATTCTAGTGCGGCACACAGTCCGCGGCAGTGCGCCCCTGCCGCCACTCGCCAGCCCCAAGCCGCCACGCAACACTCTTGCCGGCTGGCCGCCTGCGCGCGCAGCTGCCCCCACGGCGCCACGCGCGGGGGGCGCACCAAGTTGAAGGTCAACCTTGGGAGTGACCTTAGGCGAGTTTAATGACCGGCGCGCTCGGCGCTCTCGGCGCAATCCGACGCAACGCATCGCAACGCAACGCATCGCAACGCAAGGCAACGCAACGCGACGCAACGCACTGCACCGCACTGCATACAGCCAGCCGGCGCCGCCCCGCGCCAAATGGCACTGTGCCGGAGCTCTGCCGAGAGCTGTGGAGCGCTGGAACTGTGGAGCCTAAGCGTCCTGAAGAGCCGCCCTGAAGAGGCGAGGTTGCGCGCCGGCGGCCGACTCTCGCCAAATGGCCGCCGGGTGGCCGAGTGCGCAGGAAGCGTGCGCGCGTGGAAAGTGTGCGACTCGGCCGGCCGGCAAGGCCGAAAGTGCGCAATGTGGGACGCCGCCACGACGACGAGGGCCGCCACGCGGCGACCGCCAATGCGCAGGAGGGCGCCAGAGCTGGCGAGCTTGGGGCGCCGGCGGGCCCCAAGGTCTGGGCGCCGGCGGTGGCGTGCGGCGCCCCCGGCGGCGAGTTCATTCGGGCGGCCGCAGTGGCCCTTTGGGCGCGGCTGTGGGCGCCCAAACTGGCGGCAGGGCGGCCCTGGGGCGCGGCGCGTGCAGGCGGCCAGAGGGCGAGCGCGGGCGCGGGCGGTCTGCGCAGTGGCGGCCGTGTCCTTGCGGCTGAACTCGCGCGGGCCCAAGTTCGAGGCCATTGGTTGGCGCTCAATGCTGGCCGCTTACTGCCTGCCGCTCAATGCTTACTGCTCAATGCTCGCCTGGTGCCACTTGAGTGCGCGCGTCCTGCTCGCGCGCTGCGAGGAGGCGCGAGCACAAGTGCCACAAGTTCGCCCGAGCTGAGCGTGCGCGCGTGCTCAGCTCGGCTCGCAAAACGCACGCTCACCGCCCAGTGCCCAGCGGCCAGCTCGCAGTCTGCCGCTTACACTCTTCGGCTCAGCCCCCGCAGCTCGGCCTCAGCTCGCCCTTAGCTCAGCCGAGCTCGCCCTCAACTTCACCAAGCTCGCCCTCAACTTCGCCAAGCTCGCCCCCAGCTCGCCCATGCACTTAAATGGAATTGATCGGCGCCCAATCAGCGCCCCCCGCCGGCGAGCGCGGCCCTTTGTCGGCGCCCTGGCCCTGCCGGTCAACAAACTGGCCGCGGCGCGCCGGAGCGACGCACTCGGCCGGCCAGACACACTCACGCAAACACAGTGTTGGCCAGAGCTACTCCAAAGGCAGTCCAAAAGGGCCACCAAGGCTCTCCAGCCGACAATTGACGAGCCCAATCCGCGTCACACAAAGCTCCCAATCGGCCGCACTCTCGCCAGCCACACTCCACGGCCATCACACTCTGTCTCTGGGCCTGGCGAGCTTGTCGTCAAGCTTGCCCGCTCACACTCCTCCGCTGGGCCACCATTTGGCCAGCCAATTCGCAAAACATTTGCCCAACCAATTCGGCCGCAATTGGCTCGCTGGCAGGCCACACTGCTGGCAAGCCAGAGCGTCGAGCCAGAGCTCGCAAACTCAACTTGGTGGCCGCCCGAAACAGACAGTCTGCGGCTCTTTTTGGGCACACTTTTCTGGCCACACTTTCGAGCACGTTCCCCGCCAATTGTTTGCCGATCCACGTCAGCCCAAAGGCAGCCTGCAGACAGCCAATGGCCCTTGTCTGCGGCCAATCCTAAGTGCAAGTTTGGCCCAATTTTTCGGCAAAAGACTGTACATTTTTCACGTATTCAAACTCATTCAACTTCAACGCATTTTAACGCATCTTAACGCATTTCAACGCTTCCAAAGGCACTCCAACGCGTTCGAATCAATTCCACGGCAAAGCAAAAAGTCGTCCAAATGTTAACAATCGCATCCAAATGCATACGAATGCTTAGGAATGCACTCAGATGAGCTAAAATGCACTCAAACGAGCTAAAATGAGCTAAAATGAGCTGAAATCAAGCGAAAATCGGAGCAAATTGGGCTCCTTTCCCGAGCTTGTGGAAACTCTCGATCGTCCGATTGATTGGAATCGATGCCAATCTCTCGCTTTGGGCATGCCTGAAATGCATGCCAACAGAGACAGTCCATTCACAGCCAGTCGCTTGCCAAAATTTGATTTGATGCGCCAAAATTCTCGCTTTTCCACCGGCCAGCCACAAGGGCTAATTGATAACTGCGCATTATTGGCAATGGATTGGCCCATTTGTGGCCAATCCATTGGAAAACCTTGGCCGATTTCTCTATAAATACTACTCTCTAGCTCCATTTCAAGTTCACTTTCAAGTGATTGGAACTTTTTTTTCTCTCTCTCTCAATCTTTGTCAATCATCTTTTTTCCCACTGGAAAATCTTTTCTCGTTGGAAAAGATTGCTCGCAAAATCCTCACTAAATCCAAAGCTCCATTGGAGAGCCAAAACTGTCTGCCAAGACTGTCAAAAAAATTGAAATTTGACCCAAAAATTGTCTGAGAAGCGAAAACACTCAATCTTACACAACCTTGTCTCGTCTCAAGTGTTCAGCTCTAAGTGTTAGTGCAATCAAATCGCGCAATGAATTATCCCAGTCTTGAAATAGAGTCGCCCAATGTCAAATTGGTCACCAACGAGAACGAGGAACTCGTGCTCGAGTCACACTACGAGTACAACAATGTGCGAGTCCAAAGGCAACCAAACAACTCCATCAAGGTGAGTGCCCTAAGCTCAGCTGCTTTGTGCTTTTCTCTGGCAAAATTTCATCTGCACAAATCTTCCTTGCGTAGAAACCGGAAGTAAAGAGGAGGAAAAAGTTGTGGAGAAAATTGTGTGGAAAAATTCGGAGAAAAAGGACTGTGAACAGTTGAAATGATTTTCTCAATATTACTAATCCTAACCTCTGACACACTTTCAACTAGGCCACACCAGTGAGCACCCACGTGACTTTTAGGACCAAGATGCAAGTGCCTCGAGTGGGCCTCATGCTTGTCGGTTGGGGCGGAAACAATGGAACCACTTTGACTGGCGCAATTCTGGCCAACAAACACAAGCTCAGCTACGAGACAAAAGAGGGACTTGTTGAGCCA
>Ga0058701_10000101_pt1 | contig 69208 bp, 56 predicted proteins | sample AgamicOrMae_FD_97039 | JGI IMG/M metagenome (GOLD analysis project Ga0058701, IMG submission 97039) | Agave microbial communities from Guanajuato, Mexico - Or.Ma.e | ecosystem: Host-associated > Plants > Phyllosphere > Phylloplane/Leaf | place: Guanajuato, Mexico | collected 2012-06-04
TAGCTTCCAGAACAGTTGGGGTAACGGATAACTAATTCTAAACTATCCAGCTTGATTGAACTCACTACGACCTCTAGTCGTGAATTAAATAATCTCTAGAGAATCATTAGGATCAGAACTACTGAGATATTAATATCAAATATATTTAGACACTGTTATATTATGACTAATCTTGTTAACACAAGCTCACAACCTAGTAGCAGTACATCCAACTCCATAACAGCCTCATCGGGTTCTCGGGGCGAAGCTCTCGTTATTACCAGTAGCAATAGTGCCAGTCTACCAGTAGTATCATCAGTCATTACAGCAACTTCAAGTAATATCAATCATCACCATCATAGCAACATCAATATCAATATTCAAGCCACAACAAATAATACAACCTCTCAAGAGACATGCCTTATATGTGGCGATGTTGCTAGCGGTAAGCATTATGGTTTGCGATCATGTGAAGCTTGTAAAGCTTTTTTCAAGCGAACAGTTCAGGGCAAGATAGAATACTCTTGTCCCGCAACGAGAGAATGTGAAATCAATAAAAGACGCCGCAAGGCTTGCCAAGCCTGCCGGTTTCAGAAATGCCTTAATATGGGTATGCTCAAAGAAGGGGTACGGTTGGACAGGGTAAGAGGTGGTCGACAGAAATATAGAAAAGGCAATAGTCCCACCAATGGATCATCAAACAGCAGCTCAAGTGTCACTATTTCAAGGGGGAGCTCTGCTGGTATGAGCAACAATTGTAGTGACAATATTTCGCTAGGCTCCTCAGCTAATGACGGAACTATCAATAATATGAATCAAAATGTCGCTGACTGTATACCAACTACTTCGTCATCATCTTCAGCTACCATAAGCTTATCAACCGGTCAAGGTGGGGCTAGTAACAATTGTGCAATTCATCCCAATGTTAACAATAATCATCATCAAAGGTTATCCCAGCAGAATATGAATCAATATCACCAGACAATATCGTCTCAACAGCAACATAATTTGGTTGCCATGAGTAGCGATCGAAATAGTGGCAATAATTGTAACAATGATAACAATATTCAGAATAACATTGGTAATAATATTTCAACGGTTGACGAAGTCAATAGAATCATGACAGCCTTGATCAATTGTGAACCTGAGGATCCTCAACCGATATCTCAAGTTTCTACAACAATTATTACAAATATACCATCGCACTTAAATGTACAGATGAAAACTTTATACATACTTAGCGATCTATTTGATCGTGAGCTGGTCTCGCTGATCGGATGGGCTAAACAGATACCCGGTTTCTCAGAGCAAATCACCTTGAATGATCAGATGCGTTTGCTCCAATCAACTTGGGCCGAGGTGATTGCCTTGTCGATTTGTTACAGATCTCATGTTCGAAGACAACAACAACAACAAACTCAAATGATTTTCGGGAATGGGGGTATGATACTGAATGCTAATGGTTGTAACAGCAGTTTAGTTGGCAGCAATAGTTTACAGTTCATGACCGCAACTCCATCTCCCACTTCGTTATCACCAGCTTCGACTGCTTCATCGAGCTACAATTCAAGCAGTAATACTTCTAACTCTTTATACAACCACACAACGAGCAATAAGATGAATGTCAGCCCCTCAGACACATCAGAAATTCGTCTAGTATTTGCCAAAGATTTAACCATCGATTTCAAGCACGCAATCTCATTTGGGGCCGAGGAGATCTTTTACAATTGTGTACAGCTCATAAAGCGTTTAGACAATCTAAAGATTACGGCGCGTGAATATGTCATATTGAAGGCAATCAGTCTTACAAATGCTGATGTTCGCCTGGAGAATCCGAAGGCCACCTCTCGTCTGAGGGATCTATTGATGGAGGCCCTCAATAAGGTTACACAATCTGAGAGCTATCCGGTTGTCGATAGCAATAACAACAACCAACCTACGCTCTTTCCTAGCAAATGCAACGATGACAACCTCAGCTCAAAGCAAACAATGACACCAGGGGCTAACGATCAACATGATACTAAGGTTGAATCAGATGCTCTAGTTGGCCACCAGGAAAAAGCGAATCTAGCTTCTACAACCTCATCCTCAACATCATCACCCGTGATCGTGAAGCAGGAATCCTCATTACCGGCAGCCAAATTACACAGCCCATCCTGCTCAACTGTTAGCACACCAGCAGTGGATGCTGCGAGCTCCGGAATCACCATCAACACGAGGATCAATCAAATCTTGTTGTGTTTGCCCGTATTGCGTCAGATTGATTCCTCGATCAGAAAATTCTGGAATGACATCAGAAAAGGGCCAAACAATGTGCCTATGAACAAGCTTTTTGAAGAGATGCTCGAACCCTGTCAGAGAATGTACAGGTCGTCGGATGAAATGTGATGAGTTATATTTGCTCATAGTGATGTTGATGTTAGAGTTCTTCTTACTCATAGGACCACGAATATAGTTGGATTCATATACATATATATAGGTACGTCAATGTGGTGTCGTGTTTGCGGATCGATCAGGGCGGATATTTTGTTTAGGTCATGATTAATTCTGTAGTGATCACTACCATACCCAAGTGATGCATGAGGATTAGAACTTCCGGACATATAACTCATATATTGATTGAATTATAGCACAACCAATTGGGTGACAGCTCATCGATCATGAGTCGTCGAGACCGCAAAATCGGAAGAAATTATGATTCGAATCAAATCGTTGGTTTGGTTATTCGGTGATCTAGATCCAAATCTTTATTACGTTATTCTCTCCCCCATGTGTCTATTACACATTGTTTGTCGGTACGAAGGTAAATCGTTGATTTGAAGTAGGTTAGTTATCAAGTAATCCTATCACCAAGGGAAAAAGAATTTATCAGATTAGGAATAATTCATCGTGCATAAGGCTCATTTAGACCATTGTTTGTTGGATATAGTTTTAGACTTGTGCATTGTTATGATCATTATGATGTTTAGACCTTAGGATCCTTATCATGATGGCTAATGGGAGATGTTTGAAGAGTATTGTGATAGAAAAAAAGCTTCGTTAAACTTGCGCATCAATTGTTGGGATCTAATGGTCATTTCTTCAAAGTGACCCCACTGAGTAACTAGGAGGAATTGAATCCTTTGAAGCAACTGGCGTCTGTGAATAATTGTTGTTCGATGATCACCCTTGCAGGAAGTTAGATAGAACTAAGAGTTCAGATTTTAGGAATCGATATGATTGTTTATGTTTTTCTCATTATGTCAGCAAGAATTGAGCCCCACCGTCTCATTAGGAGGGGTAAAAGAGGAATCGAGAAGAATATACTGGGTTGTTTTTGTAATGATGACTACATGGCATCATAAATTTAAAGGGCCCGAAGGCTGTTGGGTTTGATTATTTCATAGCTCAATCAAAAAATTACCGAAGAAGGAGTAGTTGTTGTTGGCTTTTTTCTCACATTCGATATCGGAACTTTCCCGCCACTTTAGGCGGTAGAAAGTTGGGATTTCCCGACAGTTAGAGCTTATCTCAATTCTCAATTTGACAGTTGCACTCATCGTGATTTCAGGCTCACCGCCGTCTCTGGTCATACGCCGGCGAGCTTCCGCTTTAAGACCCGCCTTTTTCCTCAGCGGTTGTAAAATGTTGACGCAACAAACATCCCACTAAACAATGAGGCCATGATTTTGACTGCAAACAATGTCGATATTTCCTCCGAATCAAGGGCCACGAAGGAGTTTAGCGGCACTGGATAGTAGTGTCGCATTATGGCCACCCAATCGGGTCCAGTGTGCTTTTTGTCAATGTCCAGAGCCATGCAAGAGGCACTGAGCTGGTAGAGGCGAAGAGTTTTTCTTCTTACTTCAGCGATCTGATTAACCAGAGTACAGCAAAAGATGACGGCTAGTATGTGTAGGATATAATACTCGATCTTGATACTGAAATTCTTGTGCGTAAAGAGCCACCTAGAGGTGAACATTGAGTAAGTGCCCCATAGGAATAAGTATCGATGAGCCATAGTTCGTATAAAGTCCAAGTTGGAGCTCATCTCTTTGAATAGATCAACGAATAGGTGTTGCACAACTTTCACTTCCAATTCGATTGTTTTCTTCAACTCTAGATTATCCAACTCGTTGTGTCGAGCTGATCTAACCAATCTGAGTTTGCTCAAGAGGCCAACAAGACACTTTTGTGTGTGTTCGCAGTGGAGGATTATATCGCGACAAATGACAGAGCAAAGTAGCCTGCCGGCGGTCAAACTTAAATAGGCTTGCAACAGGAGGACTGCACTCTCAAAAATATCGGCTAGAATTCTGATAATTTGATAACTGTTAATCTGAACGAACCGTCGCCCGTCCGGAGAGTCTGTCGATAGATGGAGGATACTTTTAGAGCTGAATTCGACAGCGGTCGACAACGTATCCTGGAGATCTTTGCTCAAGTTCAAGCTTATCAATGGGTAAGTATTGAAATCGCCACTGATCTCGGTGCAGTCGAAATAATTCGTATTAAAACCAGCCACAGTTAACAGAACTGGCAGTTGAAATTTGACCAACACTACCACGAGGGTGAGGCCAATGAGAATAATGACTGTCAAGTTCAAGCACAGATGGTCGACTAAACTCAACCAGGCCTCTGGATACCTGTTTGGTCGCCTGAATAGATTGGTCACCGGAGTTTCAGCGAAAAGGTCTCGCCGATTCTGGAGATCAAACTGAACCTCTCTACTATGGCCTTTAGTGAGGGTTAAGTGTCTCAATGGGTCTTGGGAGTGGAATCTGGGCTGCCTCAATGAGGTATGGCTTATTGGATCAGTGTACAATGTTGTTGGATAAAAATCGGGCGGACAAGTTGACTTCCTTATACTCATATGTCGTTTGCTTACTTGCAGTTCGTATTGATGTTGTTTAAGCAATTTTTCATAATCCTGACACATGAAATTGAAGCAGTCCAAGTTAACAGCTCGTTTCCTGAAGGATACCCCAATCAGCGAGCATAGTCGATACAGGGCAATGAAAAGGGCAAAATAGCGCGAAACTTCAACAGAACGCGCGTTCAATAGAAGACGACCAATGAGATAACAGTTAATCTTCTTGTAAGAGCTCAGATAATCAAGACTAAACAGGCATAAGAGTGTGTATTTGACAACCAGTAGTAAATTGAAAACGATGAAGAAATTCCTTATTTTTCTGGAAAAATTGGCCACTGTTTCTAGAGCTGGTCTCTCCTCCTTGAATCGAGCTCTATTGGATTCCATCTGTGACGCTCGGGTCTTGGTCACTCTTTCTGAAAAACTTCTCTGGCCCTTCACTTCACTTGGTTTAACTTCCTTTTCCGACCAAATTCGCATCCCGGACGGGCAACTGTCTCTCTTAATGCCCAATTGGCTGTCAAGATGAACCTCGAGCATGAACGGAATAGTTTCTGACACAATCTTATCCGAACTAGACACCACAACACAAGAGAGGGCCAGAAATCTGGCCAATCTAATTTTTAACTTTGCTGCCATGTTGATTCGGAGCTTAAAATTCCCATTTTTTACTTATAGCTAAGCGGCAAGAAGCCGGTTGATATATTTCAGTCAATCAAAAGTGTGTGAAAACATCTGCAGGTGTGAGAATTTATCCCAGTCAGGCAAGTGAATTGTGTGGATCATTTTCGCAAGTTTGAGTCTGGCCAGAATGATCTTTACGAATTTGAATGGGATCCGTCAAATGTCATGTCAACAAGACGGAACTTGCATGAGAATGGTCCTTCCGAGGAAGTAAATTCGGACCACTCAGTTCTGGTGGCTCGCCAACGGGAAGCTGGCAAGGCATCACAAGTTGCGTGCCGCAAGAGGATCAAGCGTATAGATTGGCGTTGGCACGAGATGAAACAGAGAAAAAGCGAGATTTCGGTTCACTTTGCCTAGTTTCACCTACTCCTTCTGTCTACCTCCATAATAGTCTCCTGCTTAATAGTCTACTCAAGGAGCTGTTTTGGTAGCCATGCAAAAGCGGCCAACTCTTCAGTTTAGTAGCGCTGGGCAACGGGCAAGCAAGGATCAATTAACCGCCAAGGTGCTAAAGAGCAGACGGCTATTTGTTGGTTGCTGCCAAATTGGTTTGGCGAAAATTCCGTTCCATTCCAATCCAATTCGATTCAATGCAATTTGATTCAGTTGAATTAAGTTTACGCTGCTCAATTGAGAGAGAGAGAGAGAGAGCGCTGCCCAACTGCAACGGAATTGAATTGAATTTAGAACTTGCTAGAGAGAGAGAAACAGCTCTGGATAATTGAGGGAGTGTATTCGGTTGCATAGGATGAAAAACTGATGCTTAAATGGATCGTTTTGGCCCTTCTTTTTTTGCTCTCTATCTATTTCCATTTTTGTTTTCGTTTCATTTCCATTCCCCCTCATTGCAGGCACAAAAGCCAGCCCCAAGAGCCAATGCTTCGGCCACTTTCTTCATCATCATTTCACTGCTCTGGCCGCGAAGCTGAATAGAAGCTCATTTTGCAAAAATGCTTCTCCCTTCCTCAGGAACGAAGAATTCAGCTCAGCCATTTGGGAGAGCAGGTTACGCCCATCGGGGTGGAAACTTGTTGCCATTAAGCGTTTTGCTGATTCTTTTGCTGCCCTCCAAAGGGTCTCGTTGTGCATCGGCCGTTTGGCAAAGCTTTGGGGCAAAAAATAGACAAACTTGCTCACAAGTCCAATGAGCTGGACAGCGATACACCATTTCAGCTTTTGCCCGATCATCATCAAGATAATAGTAATGATGATGTGATTGGATTGGAATCGGATAACTAGAGGCGACAACAACTGGCTGGAGAGTGCTGCCTGGAATGCAGACTGCCCTCTGCACCCGCAAGTGTGTAGGGCCGTGAGCTACTGCTTTTGGCGCCGGGCCAGCCCCGAAGAAGAAGGAGAACGGTCGGCCGGACGGCAAAGGACGAGTAGAAGGAAGGAGAAAGACTGGCCCAGATCAGTGGCGGCCACGCCCAGTTGATTTGTTTCCAATCAGGGGGAGAAAAAGTGGGGCCCTTAAGAGTGGCCAATCGATTTTGATTGTGCGGTGCCACCTGTTCAGTGGTTTGGCAAACCAGAGGGAAAAGATCAAAACAATTGCACCAGTTTGGGGCCTTAGTTTCTGGTTGGAATGAAGAATGATAATTGACCTAAGGAGGAATTCTGCACTTGGATAATACTTGCCAGATACTTGGCAAGTATCTGTGAGTAGCTCATAGGTTTTGGGGCTGTTTACGTGGATCATTTCTGTTCCTTTTTTGAGCCTGTTTCTAGAGGAGCAATTTTTCAACAAGGAGCTCCAATTCGCGTCCACTCTAAGCGACTCAGACATTGGACTTCCGAAGTCTAGCTTGGCTTTGCACGCGAGATGGCGCCAATTGTTTGGCGGCGGGACATTTGTTGTCGCGATTGGAGATCCAAACAATTAGCTCACAAGCGAAATGGGCGAAAATGCATTTCCAAGCGAGTTGTCTCGCCGATTTGCTTTTGCAGGAATGAGGGCCAAAACAGTTCTGCTTTGTTCTCTGGTTTCGGGAGGGAAGTTTTTGCAAAAGACAGAGGAAAATCAATTAGTCCAAAGCAACGAGCAGCCAGAAGCGAGGAGAAAGAAGATCGAGAAAAATTTGGTCGCAAATTTGTCTGCTGTGAGAGAGAGAGAGAAGAGGAGAAGAATTAAGATTAATTAATTGTTCTCTCACACTTTTTTCCATGCCGCTTTATGCAACCTAAACAATGATGATCTCTTTTCGGTTTCATAACTTGGCCTGCGAGATGGCCGTTTAATGGCGACCACTTGTTTTCTTCTTCTTCCTCGTCGTTCACTTCTTGTGAGAGAAAAGGAGAGCAATTCTTATTTTTCCTTCCTCAACAGCGAAACTCTTGAATTGCTTGCCCATTCACATGATGATGAGAGAGGCAGACGAGCAGAGAGAATGCACCTTAGAGGCGGCCAGCCAGAGCTAGAGGGCCAAAATGATGAGAAAAAATACAAACAATTGGCCCTGAGCTGTGTTTTGTTGAAAAAGGAGGAAAAAACAACACCCTCTTGTCCTCCTGTGCTCCTCTTCCACTTCAACGGCGCACTCCTCCTCCTCCTTCTCCTCCTTCCTGCTCGGCGGCCAACATTGCAACCGCTTGGACTGGAGTGCTCGGCGAACGCTAACAAATAATAATAATCATAATAACCATTTGCATCCGCAACCAAACGAACGCAATGAGACCACGCAATGAGATCCTCGGCTGCAAATCGGCAAAGCTCCTTTATAGGACACAAAGTGAACTGTTAGTCTATTGGAGGCGAGCAGAGGAACAATTGTGTGTGTGTGTGTGTGTTTGTTTTTATCTTCTGGCCAAGATCTTCTGGCCGATCGGGCTTGGCGGCGCTGCTCGGCGCTTGTCAAGAAGAGAGTGGCTGGCTTGCAGAGGAGAAAAGATAATGGCAATAGCGCGCTCGACAATGGGCGGAAATTTCAATCAAACGGAGAGGAACAAACGCCAGAGGATAACATAAATAAATTGAGCCAATCTCTCGCTCACTGGCTAGTGCCTACAACTGGCGCCATTCCATTCCATCTCTCTTTCTAGAGGGCCCGCTCACAAATCAACTAATCTGGCGAGTAGGCAAAAAAGTGGGCGTGGCCTTGGAGTATTCTTCTCTTCTCTTCCATTGCAGCAAGACGAGGCCTTCTGGCTTCTTGGAAAAGTGTCTAACCGGCAGAGAGACTGTTTCGGGCGGCACTTGTTGGCGAGCTCAGCTCTTGGCTGATCAATCATCATTAGGCGGCGAAGGTTGGCGTTTCATTTAGGACGAGAAGTGGTCCACCAGCTCGACGCGGCAGCCCTGCACAAGCTTCCAGAGACTGAGGGCCCAAGAGGCGACTCGATTGGAGAATGCGAGCTTGTGTGTGAAACCACTTGATGATTCGGCGTCTCTTCTCGCCTTAAAGTTGGATAACCATCTCTCCTTCTGCTTCACTTTGGTTGCATTTCGCCATCCCAGCTGAGTGGAAAAATCTCCATCTCCTTAGGGCGATCTTCTGCATCTTTTCATGCAGAAATGCAGACAAGATAAGGACAGGCGCTGAGGAGCTAATAATTGGAAGAAATTGAGCCAGAAATTGAGACTGGATACAATTGCGTATTGAGACGTTTGTTAGAGGATTGCTTTGGCCGCTCTGAGGCTTGGATCAGGCGGCAAATGGGTGAGAAATGGACGCGACTTGGAGTGGCCAATTTGTCGTGCCTGATTGATGGGCATTGTTTGGAGGCACGCGAACTGGCGACTGGCCAAAAGTGTCAGTGACATGCACGCAAATCCAACTAGAGTAGGCCATCCAGACAGTCTGCAGGGCTGTCCAACAGCTCAATCAGTGGCGGCACGCAAATGACACCGAGCGGCCGTTTGTGGCCACAATTGCACAACACCCAATGTCTGCTGGGCGCCAATTGGAGGATCGACTCTTAGGGGTTCCACTGGAGGACCACATGCTGAAATGTGAGCCGAAATGGAGACCTTCGAGGCCAGAAGATCGGCCCGATGCGACCCCAGAGACGAGGGCCGCCCGGATATTGCGTGCACTGGAGTTTCGGGCAAAAAGGTGCGGGCCCACGTCAACAAGTGGGCGGCGGCGGGGCAATGGTGCGGGCACGTGCGAACTGCACGCACTCGCGCGCACCTGAGGCGAACCCGCGGGCCTCGCGCCGAGCCGTGCGGGTTTTCGGGCCCGCGCAGAGATAACAAAAACAAAACACACAAGGCACACGCTCGCAGACGCGGCCCGAAGACTAGGGCAGGCACCACATCGGCCCCCCTTGGCCAGCCATCTTTGCAGGGGCGCCTTCGGGCCGTCCAAGTCTTGGGCCTGCTGCTTGGGGGCGCCATTCTGGAGCGCAAATATTCATGCCTATTCATTGCTGTCGGCGATTGTTGTCGCCTTCTTCTGAGACGACCCATTCATGCGCCATTCATGAGCGGCCAAAGCGACGCAACCAAAGGCGACTCTATGCGACGCGCTCTCCATATGAACTGCCACTGCAAACAGACAAACAAACAAACGAAAAAAATGAGCCGAGATGAGATAAAAAGAGGCCAGCGCCGCCGGCTCCTAAGGAGCACTGGTGGAAAAGGGGGGCCCCTTTCGCTGGTGGCTGGGCGATAGAAGTGAGCAGAAGTCAATAAGGATGATAAATCGTATTGATTGATTATATTCACAGTCTCTTTTATCTGTCTCCTGTTTGCCCATTGCAAACTGTGCCAAAAGCTGGCAGCCAAAAGAGGAGGCTCCCACAGGCTAGACGAGCAGCGTTGCGTCCAACAAAGGCAAAAACTGGCGCGGGAAAAAGATGGGGGCCCCGTTTGAGTATGGATGGCGTAAGCTCAGCGCAAGTCGAGTCGAGTGGAATCACTTGGGCAGACTGTGAGCCCAAGTGGGAGAGAGGGGGAGACAGTCGAATGCAATCCAATCAGACGTTGCCGGCCCAGCTGGAGGTGCTCTTGGCCGATGATTTGACGAAATTGGTCCTGAAGGAGTGCAATTTGAATATGTTCCTGTTGGTTTTGCCTTTGCGAGTGGCGAAAGGGCCCCTCTGGCGGCGAGTCTGGTGAGAGAGAGAGCGGCTGAAAAGGGGCCTCAGTGGGTCCCAGTTGGCAGCATCTCGTCGGGGCGGCCCAATCGGACACGCGCGGCCGATGTCGAAGCAGTGGCAGTGATCGATGAGGCGAGCGAGTGGCGCGCACTGTGCCATAGACTGTCTTGTGTGCGCGCCTCGAGTGCAGTGTGTTTTTCCTATGGGCCGGCCGCGCCTTAGCTGCGGCCGCTCTGGAATGGTATTATTTTCTCCACTCTTCTTTCCGGGCCACTTTTGGCCAGCTCTCTCGTCCTCCTCATCGCACTCCTCGAGACGAGTCGCCGAGTGGGCCGCCTCGAAACTGAGACTGGAGTTGGAGTCGAAATTGAAATAGAAATTGGGAGAAATTGCCAGCCGAGAAGCTGCGAGATAGAAATTAAAAACAAAGCCCACCAGCGATCGGCCAATCGGATTTTTTTTGCTGCAAGGCTCCTCTTGAAGGCTCCTATAAGGCGCCGCAAGGCCCGAGCTCGAGTGGCGTAGAAAAGGGCGAGCTAAGAGCTGGAGGCCAAAAGAAGAGTGGAAGTGGCCGCCAAGTGAGCAGTTTCTGTTGGCAGTGGCGCGCCAACAGAAGACTGGCGCTGGGCGAGCGTTGCGAGTTGCATTGTTGTTGCGTAACGCATTTTAAATTAAAACAGGGCCACTTCGCGCCGCCGCAAACTGACACTGAGCTAGAGAGAGAGAGAGAGAGAGAGAGAGAGAGAGAGAGAGAGACGCCGCTCGATTGCTGGAGAGAAGCGCCAGGCGTTGGGTCAATTAAAATTAGCAAATCTTTTGACGCAACATCTCGCACTTGTTGTGTCAGCGAGCCAGATTTGAGTTGGCCGCTGGGCAGTGCGCCGAAGCTAAGCTAAGGTACAGCTAAGCTAACCTAAGCCACAGCTAAGGTTCGCCGCGAGTGGCCGCCAAAGACAAGGTATCGCGGCGGATCAGTTTCACTGTTTGGCCGCAACTTGTTTGGTCGCCACTCTGCACGCCTTTCGAGCGGCCGAGTGACGAGGCGCCAAATGGAATGGAAATGGAGGAGGAAGCGCAAACTGGCAAACAGGCCAAGTTGCAGAGTTGCAGAGTTGCAAAGTTGCAACTTTGGCTCCTCCAAAGCTAAGGCCAAACAGGCCCAGAGGTGCACGTCAAGCGGCGCCAGTTGATTGTTGTCTGTCTGCGAGTGTCAATCAGGCGTTTGGTTGGCGCGCGTGCCGAGCGAGACGGGCGCCCAAGTTGCGAGTTGCGAGTTGCGAGTTGCAACTTGCAAGTTTGCGGGCCGCGCCTCCAGCAAAGGGCCGCACACAGTCCATAGTCAGACAGACAGAGAGACTAGGTTACAGCGAGAAGAACAAATTGGTTGCCGCCTCGCAGTTGTTGGCCACAAGCTCTGTGTTCGAGGGGGCTTGTGGCTGGATGTTTATGAAGATGAGCGTCATCAGCGTGATTTGAATCACTGCTCAAAACAAAGCATCCACTTTTTCGCCTTTTCGGCTGCCCTTCCTTTGCTCTCTCTCTCTCTCCATTTCCAGTCCCGCTCTCTGTTATTCCTTTTTCATTCCGTTTCATTTGATTTCATTTTGACGCAAAGTGCGTGATTCGCCAACCGGCCACACTCGCAAAATCTCAAACTTTGCCCCGCAAAGTCGACAGACACAAAACGAGGCCAACGCTAAGGTATAGATAGCTGCTTTGCCAGGAAAGTGAGGCTTTGCGGAAAATAAGCCAGGCAGAAAATAAGGAAACAAGGAGAGGAAAATTAGGAGCGCGTTTGAATTTTCGTGTTCACCTGCCAACTAGAGAGGAGCCTTGACTTTGCGGTTGAGTGGCGGGCGGATTTGTTGTGTTTTGTTGTGTTTTTTCTCCGCTTGTTATTATTAGGAAAACGGCCAATGGCGGCTGATGAGCGGGACGAGCGCCCGACGCTTGGCCGACGCGCCGCGACCGCAACTCGGCCCGCGGGGAGTTCGCCGGCCTGCGTCTGTGCTGCGCGCGCGTGCTTTTCCCCGCGGGCCTTCCCTCTGGTCGAGTGCGGCGCGCCGGCCCGCACTCAAGCAGGCTAGCGCCAGACCGACTCTCAGCGCTCTTGGAAGAGACAGTCTGGGGCCCCATTTGCGTCGAGTGAGGCCCGCAACTTTGCTTCCGGCGGGGCTAACGATTGGCGGGCTTGCGGGCGAGAAAAGGAGGAGCAAAATGGGCGAAAGGGGAGGAAAAAAGTGGGGCTCTTGTGCTCTATTGAATAGTTTATTTATTTGACAGGCCGCTTGTTGCGGCGCGTCCACTTGGGCCTCCACTTGGGCCCAGTCCTAAGCTGCTGCAGTTTGGGCTGGTTGTCGGCGGCCGATAAAATGGGCCCAAAGTTGGGCGCAAAGAGATAACAAGAACAACAACAAGCGCGATCCAATTCCGGCGTCATTTCTTTGTCGCCTTGTGGAGGGCCATCTTTGTTTGCCGTTGGGCGCCAGTTGGGCCGCCATCTTGAGCCTCTCGAGCGACGTGCGCCCACCATCATTTGGGCCAGTCTGCGGCACTCGAACGAGCTCGTTTGGCCGCCTCACTGGCTCGCCTTTGCCTTGCCGGAAGGCGAGCCACTTGGGCGCAATATAGACACGTCCAGTGGGCGCGCATGGAAATGAGAAACCAGAGGCGCACTCGCCGAGCTTTCCATCCGCGGCCGACGCTTATCTCTCCCGCTCGGCCGCCTTACTTTGTCCAAAGGGGCGGCCTCCAATTATAGGCGGCCCTCGCGGGACAGTTGTCGCCCGCAGGTCTTGGGACGCGCAGGTTGGCCGCCTGATGAACCGGCTGGTTATTGGGCGCCCAATGGGCCGGCGGGAAGTGTCTAAGGAAGTGTCTAATTTTCGCCAATCGAAGTGTGCGCCAGGCCGGCCTGGGCGAGACTCTGGGCTGCCGGCGGCTGGCCCAGTTGCGACTGTGTGTGGCCCAGTTGGCGCTCGGGACTGCCCGCGCTGCCGGTGGACGCGCCAGCCCTCGGCCCGTCCTCCTCGGCCGACTCCACCAGGCCCCTGGCCAGCCCCAGCCAGTGGGCGGCCGCCTCCGCCTGGGCCAGGCCTATAGTGTGTTGCGCGCGCGACTCTGCGGGCGGCTCGACCACGCCTCCGCGCAGTTCGTCCGCGGCCGGCGCGTCCGCGCGCTGCTCTTCTGCGGGCCCGCGCGGCCCCGCCCCCGCGGCGCGCTCCAGCCAGTCGCCCGCGGCCCACGCGTCCTCCGAGCTTGTGGAGCGGGCGCTCCTCGCGCCTGTGCTGCTGTTGCTGCTGCTGCTACTGTGTCGCCGGCGCCTCTTCTGGTCGCCCGCCTCTTGGGTGCCACTCGTGGGCTCCTCCACCGAGTCTCGTGTGCGTTTGTCCGCGTGCTGGCCCCTCTCGGGCTCGCCCGCCGGCGCGCCCCCCTTCTCCGTGGTCCGTCCCTCAGGCTGAGCTGCAGGTCGCCTCTTGTGGCTGCGCTTCTCGCGGCGCGGCGCCCGCCCGCTTCCGGCCGGGCTGGAGGCGCCCCCGAGCGCTTGGCCGCTGACTAGGTGCTGCTTGTCGAGCTCGGCGGCCGAGCTGGGCGCGGGCGAGCCGGCCGCCGAGGAGGGCGAGTTGGGGCCCGAGGCGGCCGAGGAGCAGGCGGCCGAGCAGGGGGCCGAGTCTGAGCTTGAGCTGGACGAGGAGGAGGAGTCTGAAGGGGAGCTCTGTTGTCTGGTTTGGCGCTGCTCCGTCGGGGCCGCCGGCTGAGCTGAGGGCGAGCGGACGGCCGCGCGCGCCAGCGCGGCAGTCTCGAGCTGTTGCTGCTGCAGGAGGGCCAGTTGTGCGCGCAGTTGTTGCTGGACCAGCTGGGCGTGGTGCTGGCGCTGTGCGTGCGACTGCGACTGACTTTGAGACTGGGACTGGGATGCTGCGTGTTGCTGTTGTTGCTGCTGCTGCTGGAGCTGCGCGTTCAGCTGCTGCTGCACGAGCGCGAGCAGAAGCCAGACTGTATGTTGTGTGTGCGCGGAATGGGGCAGGATTTAGACGAGTGGGATTCCGTTAGTTGTTGTTTGGGTTGTGATTGGATTACAAATTAATTGGCTCCTTCGGTGTCGCCCTTAGGCAGACCTGCTTGTGGCTGCACTCTTTTGCCTCACACGCGCTCAGCTGCAACCGTCGCAGCATTTCGAGCTGCCTCTTATGATTGATGGTCGACCGCCGGCTGGGAATTGGCAAAGAGACCTCGGCTGAAAAAGGACAGTTGCACGTGGAGATGCTCAAAAATGCTTGGGACTGGCGCGCGTGCCGCCTAATTAAAAGCGCCCAATTGCAGCCCGCAAGTGTCCTCGTCGCTCTCCGCCCGCTCGAGGCAGCATGGTGGCCCTAAGGGCGCCCCAAGTCGCCTCAGTGTTCATTAAAAAGAGAAACTCGCCCAGAATGTCGCCACTTTCCGGCGGGCAATTTGTCGCAACTTTTTTGCTTGCTCGCCTGAGCCACTCGCGCTCAGGTCGCCCCGTGCAGCCGCCGACTGTCTGCCGCCCCGCTGGCTCACGGGCGACATTTCCGGCCCGCCGGATGCGCCCCGAATGATAATTAGGCGCGCGCGAACCGCCAGCCGCACGGTCACAGATTGCGCCCCACGAGCTGCGACACCATTTGGCTCAATCTAAGCTAAGGCGCCCGAAGGAGAGCCTGAAGAAGAAGCTCGCACGAGCTGCAAGGGAGCTGCAACAGTGGTGAGCTGAGCTTGCAGTTTGAGCGCAAACTCCAAAAGCCAATCATTTATCATAATTTTCCAGAGCGCAGCTCGAGTGGCCAAAGATCGAGCGCCAGCAGCCAGCAACTAGCAGCCAGCCCTAAGGATAACAGAACCCGCATCCCAACCCTTTCGGCCACTCGGCAGCACTGGCGCGCCGCGGCTCTTCCGGTTCCCCTTTGGGGCCGCGCTGAGTGCGCGTCTCATTGAATGATCATAAATCATTGGGGCCAAATGGGGGCCGCGCAAGTGGTCCTGCCGCGACTAATCTCGCGCCGGGCTCATCAGGGCCAGTTGCTGGATGGCTTTGCCTCTTTTGGGCGAGCCTCTTGGGCCGCGCGAGTGTCTTTTTCACTCCACTTCTGCGCCCTTCTCATTGCGGCCCACTGGCGCCCAATCCACTTTGCTGCCTCATAGACAGTCCACGCGAGAGGCAGTCCACGAGAGAGGCTGTCTGCGAGAGGCAGTCTATGAGAAGCGGCCCACCAGAGACAGTCCACGAAAGGCTGCCTCTCGCCCAGAGGAAGTGGCGCTCCACTGCGAACTGTTGGCCGCCTTCTGCAACGCTCAGCCCGCCCGACGATCTGTCTGAGCTAAGGAGAGCGCTCAGAAGAATCCAATCAACAAATGAGCGCCCCTTCCGCTCGATGGGCGGCCAGAGGTGAGCTTAGGTGGCGGCCAGACCTAAGCTGAGGGGCCTTTGCCAAATGCAACGAGCAGTCAATGCATGGCAGCCAATGGATGAGTGAGCCCCAAGGTGGCCGATGAATAATAATCGGCTCGAGTGGCGCCGTTCGGCCCACTGTGGCGTGTCGGCATTTGTGCATTTGTGCATTTGTGCATTTGTGCATTTGTGCATTTCTGCATTTCTGCATTTGGCTCTCTCTCTGCATTTGGGCCACTTTCTTGCCGCATTTGCGCCATTTGCCTCGCTCCAAAGAACTGGGCGCGCGCAATTGGCACACAAATTGGGCAAATTGGGCCCCAATTGCACAATTGGCTAGTTGCTGGCACTCATTTGCGGCTCTGAGTGTGCATTTCTTGTGCATTTTCCGCTGCATTTTCCTATGCATTTTTGTGCGCGCTTTTGCATGTGACTGAAAAGACTAAAAAGGCTGCAAAGAGAAGGAGAGTGTGCGAGGCGACAATTGCGCCTCATTGGTTTCTGGCGCCGATTGGGATTGGGATTGAGATCAGTGGAGGACTAGCCTTTGGGCGAGAGGAGCCACTTTTGGGCCGCCGGATTTTGCTCGCCGAACGGCAAGCTCGGACTCTTGATTCTTGGCGATATTGCGTGGCTGCTTGGGGCCAAGCGAAGAAATGGAGCTGAGGAAGAGGAAAGGTTTTGGCCCAAATCAAAGCGATCGATCATTTTGTGTCACCTTTGCTTTAAGGTTGCCAAAACGAACCACTGCCTCAGCAATGGACTGGCCGCCATCGCTGAGGCGCCGCCAAGTCTGAGCCTCGAGAGTGAGAGCGAGAGAGTGGCCATTTTTGAGCCCCAGATTAGCACCACTGGCTCAGTGCGGAAACTGCACTCTTTTCTGACTTCTTTTGGGCTGCCAAGCAAGCCAACAAAGCGATACTTGCCTCTTTGGAGGCCACACAATGGGACACATTTCTCAGTCTCAGTCTCTCTCTCTCTCTTGCGGCCGTCGTGCAAGAGGGCGCAGTGAGGCCGCAGTGTGAGGCGGCTCCTTCGTGATGGTTGGAAAGCGGCACTTTTGCTGCCAAAAGTCGCGCTCACTCAAGAGGAACAGTCTCCCCCAGTTTAGGGCCGCCACCATTCCAGCTCGGCGAGAGAAATCTAATTCGGCCCTCATTTCCCACTGCGCTTTTGCCGCTTCTTGCGCATTTGCCATTCTTCTCCCCCAAGAAGAATGCCCCAATCTCAATCCTGCGCGACTTTAAATCCCACTCTCACACACAATCTGCGGCCCAACTGGAACGCTCAGAGAGAGAGAGAGAGAAACAAAAGAAAAAACAGAGCAAAGACAAAACGAAAACATTGCACGGCCCAGCTTCCGGTGGGCCCAATTGGCCGAGTGTAAATCTGAAAATTTGCCAATAATTTCCAGCTCTTTTTCCAGCGGCCGCATTTCAACAGGCGAACCTGGAGAGAAGCAAATCGGCTTAGACGAGGAGGCGCAATTGGGCGCAGACAGTCCTCGGCGCTCCTTTGCTCATTCGCCTTCTGGACTTGGTTTGGCTGCCCGTTTGCCTTTTGGCTCCAACTTTCGCCTCAAACTTTGCCCTAAACTTCAGACTCTCTCTCGCCGATGCAAAATCTCCAAAGGAGCCAAAGAAAGGAGCCAGAAAGGAGCCAAAGAGGAGCCCAAAGAGGCCCACTGGAGAGGAACAAGAAAACAAACACACAGACGCACAAACGAATGGGCAAATTATTGACTCGAACTTGAGTAAGTGATCAGTCATATTTGGCCAGAGAGAGACAGTCTGTCTGTCTGAGAGCGCGCAACAAAGGGGCGCAAACAAACTCGCAAATGGACCCAAAGGAAGTCCAAAAGGGGGCCCAATGCAAGCCCAATGCAAGCTCAATGCAAGCTCAATGCAAGCTCAATGGAAGCCGAAAGGGAACAGCTCGCAGGCAAAACAGATGGCCGCTCAATGGGGGCTATGCTCTAGTCTCATCTGGGCTCTAGTCCCATGCTGCTCTGGCTGGTCTGCCTCGAAGGCCCAACCGATGAGAGAGATCGATTGGCGACTGTCGGCGGACACTTGTTTTCGGCCGCCCAGTTGACTCCTTCTGCAAGTGTGCCGCCGGAAGCAGAGTGGCGCCCTTGTCGCATCAGCAAACAAAGGAAGAGGGAAGAGTCAAACTGGGCAGAGAGGCGCCCATGCGGAGCGATCTGCTTCCACTCCGATGGGGCGCCCTTAGGGTCAACTGGTCGCAGAACAAGACTAGAACCACTCGCGTTCCAGTTTCCAAGCACAAGTGCCAACATAACAATCGGAACAAATCAATCAAGTGAACCCTAAGCTCGAATTTGCATCCTCCCAGCAAGTCGCTTTCCATTTGCATTCCACTTCCGGCCGCTCGTCAGCACTCGCGTCCAATGAGGACACGCGTTCGTGCCTCTTCAGCCAGACTGGCGCTGGACCGAAGCTTGTTTGTCTTTCGTCGGCCGCTGGACTGTGTCTGGCGGTGGACTGTGTCTGGCGGTGACACTCGGCGGCCACTTTTAGGCAAACTGGGCCCATCGATTAGTGCACGTGGCCAACAACTGCAACTGGGCCGCCTTCCAATCGGCGAGCCCAAAAGTCAGACGACCACCCCAGAGACTGTCTCCGGCTGGTCCACTTCGAGCTGGCAGATTGCTCATTTGGGCGCTCACTTGGCTGCTCACTTGGCTGCTCATTTAGCTGCTCACTTGGACGCTCATTTGGACGCTCGTTTGCCAATCGATCACTGCCCATTTGGGCCCAGCGCCAGTCAGATGCAGGTGACTTTGGCGCCGGCAAGACAGCGGCCCAATATAGATTTCCGGCCGGCCAGAGGGCGACCATGCTGCTCCTTAGGGGGACGTCATGAAAAGAAGCCCCAGTGAAAAGTGCGCCCACTGCTCCAGAGGGCGCACTCTTCATTGGGCCAGTTCGAGGCCGAAATGCTTGCAATCACCGCAGACAGTCCCCAACTGATGGAGGGGCTGCACGCGCAATGAGCCAACGCAAATCGGGCCCAAATTGATTGCGCTTTGGGGCCGCCATCGTGCCGCGTGTGTGGCCCGGCAGCAGTTGTGCTCGTTGCGGCAAAGTGGGCCGTCTCAAGTGGGAGGAAGTTGAGCTTTGTCGCTGGGCCAGAGGCGGACCGACGTTTGTGTGTGGGCTGTGGCGCAAAAAGAGCAATCAAATGCGCAATTTACACACTTATGTCAAACCATTGGACGCGCACTCATTTGGGCGGCCAATTTAAAATATATTACAAACAATATATCACGCCGGCTCTCCAACTTCTGCTCCCCCTTCTTGCATATTCGCATTTGGGCCAGCATTTGCCCTCCTCTTTGGTTGTGGGCTCTCGCCGCTCCTCCTCCTCAAGCTCTTCCGGCGCACACTTGAGACTGGCTGTTGCTCGCCGTTGCTTGGCTATATTGCTTTCTGTCTCATTCAATCAATTGGCAGTTGTTTTGCTTGTTGTTTGGGGCTCGTTTTGTGGCTCGTTTTGCGGTCTCGCATTCTCGCGTGCAATATTGTGCCATTTCGGGGTGGAGTGGCGCCCTAATTTGCGCAATACTCGTTGCTTTTCCAAAGAGTTTTCACAAATTTGTGCGCACTCAAAGGACGTAAGAACCAGCCTAAACCTAAGGTGTGGAGGCTCCAGAGCGGAGGCGAACCCGCAACTTCAAGTGCGGCCAGAGGAGATTGCCCGCCCCGAAGGCTCTATGCCTGTTTGCATAGAGCCCAAACTAATCATTCCAAAGCAAGGGCGCTTTCTTTGCCGGCCGCAATCCATTTCTCTGACACGACAAGGGGCTCTCAAATTACGGCGCTCGTTTAGATTGCACGACAGACGCGCGCATTATTTACACACAAACAAGGCCCCGCTCGAAATGGAGTGGAATCTGCTTCCAGAGCCAAGAGAGCGGGACCACTGCTTTTGGTGGGCGGCCATTTGATCTCGGGCCCAGATTAGAGCTTGCTGCTTGTTGTTGCTTGTCTCGCTCTTGGGCCTCACTGGCTCGCTCGCCTCTGCACTGTGCTCGCCCTAGACACTGGCTCGTGTTTGGCATTTATCAATAAACAATATGCACTCGCCGAGCTGGCCATTATGCAGCACCCAAAGAGGCCCCAAACGGCCCCAAACGGCGGCCACTTAATTTAACGACGCGCCTGATTGAATTTCACACGCCCCTTATAGGCACGCGCGGGCAGCTCAGCGCCTTTGCTAAGCGCTAACCCAATTTCTTTCCAAAGACACACACTAGCTGCTCACGCGAGACACTTACCGTCGTTCAGGAAGCTCGCCGACTGCTGCGGCTGGCCAACACCCAGAGCCAGTCCAGCGAGGTTTGTCTCTGTTGCATCGGGGGCGCTTGTTGCGCGCTGCACGAGCGCGCTCGCCGCCTCTCTGTGTCCACTGGCGCCACTTCCGGCCAGCAGTTGGGCCGCCAGGTTGGCGCGACTGTTCTGGCTCGAGGCTGCGCTCTCCGGCGAGCCAGCACGGCGAGCCTGAGCTTCGGCGTGAGTTTCGCGAGGCGCCACTTCCGCCTTGCTCGGCTGCAATGTGGCCGCACCTAAGCTCTGGTTCTGGCCCCCAACTGTGCCCACTGCTCTGCCCGCCAGCAACGAACCCTCAGGCTGCCCCACAGGCAGGGGCGCGTGGCTGGGCGGCGAGCTGGTGGGCGTGGCTGAGGCTTGTTGCTGCTGTTGTTGTTGTTGTTGTTGTTGCTGTTGTTGTTGGGCGAGTTGTTGCGCGAAGAGAGCAAAGTCGAGCGAGGCTGGCCCGCCGGCGAGACAGGCGAGGCCGCCGCCGCCGGCCAGCGCGGACATGAGACTGTGAGTGGCGGCCAGCTGCTGCTGCTGCTGCTGAGCGTCGGCGGCCGCGCTCGCCTGTGGGAAACCGTTGGGCGCCGTCGAGGCGAGCGAGGCGCTTCCGGCGGGCGCACACTGCTGCTCGAGGGGCTGGCCGCGAGTCGAGGGGGAAGACGCCAAGCCAGCGGCCGGGGTGGTCCCGCCGGGGCTTGGGTCGCGCGTCGGCGACTCGCTGGCCGAGCTCATCATGTCGCCCACCGGGCTCCTCTTGGGCGGCCTTCCGGGTCTGCAAGTGGCAAGTGCCATTGGGTGCGATTTTGTTCAGGTTTGCGGCGGCATTCGCAAGAAGTGGGGTTTTTTTCCACGCGGGTTTTTCCGTTCCGGTTTCGCCAGTTTTTTTGTTTTTTTCCAATCCGGCCGGTTTTTCCACGTTCGAAATGGTGTTTTTGTGGTTCGGTGTTTAGTATGATTTAGTATGAGACCGATTGGCCATCGGCAGTCGATTGGCGTTCGCCATTTTGAGCAGATTGATATGAGAGAGAGACGCGTTTCAGTGTTAGTGTTGCCGTTTTTTCCCTTTGTTTTCCTTTGTTTTGGTTCAATTTCCCGAAGGGGGCGTGGCCGCTGGAGTGCGTGCGGGCGCGCGAGGGGGCGGCGCGCGCGGCACGCCGAATGCCTGTGGGCCGCTTGCGGTTCGGGCGCGGCCGCGAGCCCGCCGCAGCCGCGCGCGCGGGCCGCCCGCCCGCACACAATAGCTCGCACGCCCTAAGGTCAGCCCAGGCCCCACAGTTCCGGGTCATCGGTGGGCGTCGGCCGGCCCAAAGACGCGCCCACTCCGCGCGCCACTGTCCATGATCGATTCGAGCACCTCCGGGCCCCTCCAGCCTGGCCAAAAGGGGCGCCAGAAGGCGGCAAAAGGTGTGCAGGTAGATAGAGTGCCTGGTTCTGGAGATGTAAATGGAAAAAACGATCCTCTTTGAGTGGGATCATCTCGCTCTCTAGAGCTTAAAGCAGCAGACAATTGAAATGGGAGCCACTTTTCCGCCCCAAACGCGTCCCATTGGGCCGCAGACGCGCAAATTGGCCCCAATCCTGCTCCTCCGCGCGAGCCGCACGAACAGCGCCAACCACAAGGCCACGCCTACTTTTGGGGCATCCAAATGAAATGGAAAATAGGGAGAAATTCCAGCAAACCTCAGCTCGTCCTTGGCCGACGAGCTGAGGCGCGCACAAGACTGGCCGCAGCTGCACTTGCGAGCCGGCGGAAGTGGAGCTGGAGGCGGAAGTGGAAGCGGCGAGGCGCGAGACGAGCAGTTGGAGACAAAGAGTGTGTGTCTGGGGGGCTTTTTGGAGGACAAGCTGGGGGCGCTTGATGGAGGAAGCGGCGCGCAATTAGGTCGCTTGGATTTGTGTGAAATTTGTGCAAATTTGTACAATTGGAAAAGTTGCAGAATCATCAGTTTCTGCAGCTTTTCCGCGGCCAAAAGTGGCCTCTTGGCTGCGTGCAAATGGGCGCGACTTGTGGCTTTGCTTGCCGAGCAACAAGCGACGAGCACGAGAGCATGTCTCTGGCGCGCAAAGACGAGCAAAGATGAGCAAAGACGAGCAGAGATGAGCTGAAACTGTTGAGCTTTGGGATGGCAAAAAAAGAGTGAGCTTGTGGTTGGCGCTGATTGGCCGCCGTGGACTAGGAGCGGCCCACCAGGTTGGCCTTTTGGCGGCCGTTTAGCAGTTGAGCGGAAAAGAAAAACTGACTTTTGGGTCACGATTGGAAGAAGCCGATTGGAAGAAGTCATAATGATGATAAAAGCCACTTGATGACCATTGGAGAGGCGCAAAAAGTTTACTCGTCCTTACTACTTGCGAGTTACAAAGAGAGAGAGAGAGACCATTAAAAACCATATTGAGCCGGTGAATTGGAGTGAAATTGGGACTTGGGACTGGCATTGGGAGTTTGCAGCTTGAGCTTGAGCTTGTTGTTGGAGCTTGTTTTTGAGTAGCATTGAGATTGGGCTTAGGAGTGGGAGCAGTTGGAGCAAATTGGCAGCTCGAGACTTGCGATTTGCTGCAAGTGCCAGCGGGCCACTCTTCTCGCTTTGTGGCCACAGCTAGTCCATGGGCCTTTTGCTCCATTGGCGGCGGGCCGAGTTTGACTCTACGCTGCACACACACAAACTGGGCCGCCTCTTTCTCTTTCGTGCTCTCCAGGTTCTTGCTCTTTTTGGGGGCTGATTTAGCATTTGAATTGGAGAAACAAACGAACACAACAAACGGACACAGTGGAGCCACAAATGGACTGAAAAGCACTAGAGAGCGGGGCTAACGAATGGCACTAATCAGAAGCCGAGCGTTTTGTTGGCCCGATTTTCTCAACGCGCCACACTGTGAGCGAAGGAGAAGCAGAAGGAGAAGGAAGAAAAAAATGGGATCGCTTTTAATTTTGCCAATTTCCTCAAACTTTTGCTTGCCTCAACGGAGACTCTCTGTAGCCTCCGCTGGCTCACTGCTGCTGGCCCATGATTGCGATCCAAATCATCCTTCGGGCCTGTCTCTCGCTCTCGCTCTGCTGGCCCTCCTCATCTGCATGCCGTCTGCTCTGGTTGGGCGGCCCCGAAACGGACAAGTAGCCGACTCACGAGCTCCGCCAGCCACACACCAGACCACGACGAGCGGCGGCGGCAATTTGTTTTGGCCCCACCAAGGCCCGGCCGTCCACTGGGGCGCCGGCATAACTCTTGGGCGGGGGGCGCGCGGGCCGGCGGGCCAAAGCGCCGCGTCAACGGCGGGCGGCCGACAAGTGGTGCACCGGCGCGGGCTGCTGCCGGCCGCCAATGGGCCAACTTCGAGCGTCTGCCACAAACCTCCGGTGCGCCTCGCAGCGATCGCAATCAATTTGGCCCCCGCCGGTGGGTCCCTGTCGCCGGCCGGCGCCCCATCGTCACTCCCGAAAGCCCGCGGCGGGGAGGGCGTGGTCGTCCGACGGCCCGCAGGCAGCCTGTTCGCTCGCGCTGGTCTGCGGTGGCGGGCGGCCACGCCCCTGTGCTTGGGCCCGAATCGACGTGCGGGCTGCGCGCGAGTGAACGAGCAAGCGCGGCGAAGGCCCGCCTGCGACGCGGGCTGGCAGCGCGTCCGACGGCCCGCGGTCAGTGTTGCGCGCCGAAAAGCGATTAGTGGCAGTTGTTGTTGTTGTTGCTGTTTCTAGACGTCAAAACAACAAGCGGCCGAGCGAAGAACACGAGAGCCAACACCTGCACAGGAGAGAGCGCGAAAGAGAAGGAGATCGCGATCGAAATCGAACTGGAAATGGAGTTTGAGTTTGAGTTTGAGTTGGCAAAAGAGAAAGAGGAAAAGATGGAGAGAAATGGAAATGGAATGGCAATCGAAATGGAATTGGAATCCATTGCAATTGCAATTGCGATTGCGATTGCAATTGGGAGCGAACTCGCTGGGCTCGCTTTCAGCGCCATTCCAGTGCCCACTGGGCAGCCATCGACTAGCCATCGACTAGCCTTCGACTGGCCATAGACTAGCTGTGGACTGGCCGGAGCTTAGGGCCGGACGCAGCGGCGCGGGCCCCCGTGATCAGGCGCCATCTCTCATGGGCGGCCGAGCGGCCACTGATCACGAGAGAGTGGCCTTGTTGCGGCACGCAAAATAACGCGCGCCTCCCTCAGCCTCCAGAGCTAAGGGTCGGCGTTGGAGAGCGAGCGAGAAACAATCAACAAATGGCGCACACGATCACTGCACACAATGATGAACCGGCGCGAAAACAAAAGCTGCTCAGCTGCTCAGTCTTGCAGCCGAAGAGCAGCCGAAGAGCGACAAGGATATTTATTATCATCATCACCGTCTGGCCGCTTGCAGATTTCCAGCTTTTGCCCAATTCTCCAGCGAGCTGCCCACTGCTCCACTGCGAGTTGGCCCTAAGGAGCGCCGGCCGGCCAACAATTCACACGCACCCCAATCGGTGTGGACCATTTGTTTGGGCTGGCTCCTATTTTGGGACTTGTATTGGGCGAGCGGGCAGCACGGCACAGCAGCCGAGTGGTTTTTGAGCTTTCGGGCGGCTGAATCTTGGCGGCGAGAGAGCAACACAATTTACGAGCAGAATTGCGGAAGGGCCGCTCGAGCTCGAGCTCGAGAAGGAGAAGGAGAAAGAAAAGGAGAAGGAGGGCCAGAGAGTGGCCTGTGCAGACACGAAGGGTTGTTTCCTTGTTTCCTTCTTCAAAGAGTCCAGTGGAGTCTTTGCGGCGAGCAGCAGTGCACTCACTTGCGCGCACCGACCGCCCAGTTCGCCCTAAGGATCGGCCCTAAGGAGCTGAGGAGCAGTGCTGCTCTGCGTTGTGGCGCACGAAAACTGTGTGCTCTGTGCACTGTAGTGCGCCCTTTGCTGCAGCCCGTCCGAGAAGTGCACAGTGAATCTGGAGCCCGTTTCTCGCCCTTCCAATGCTCCACTCGACACTGTTGCTGCTCGCCCCGCAGACAGTCACACCACCGGCTCACCTGAGCCTCGTCGCTTGAACAGACTCCCCCACCAATCTGCTTGGGCGAGGCAGCGAAAGACAGTCCCCCAAGCAAGTTGGCCCAAGCAAGGCGGCCCAGCCAATGAAAACAAGCTAAGCGATCGGCGCTCATTGGCCAACGATTGCCATTGGGTCCACTTCATTAGCATGACCATTTGACCATTTGGAGCATGTGCACAATGGTCAGGTGTTTGTGGCGGCCTTGGCAGCGCGTCTCAGGGCGCTCCTAAGGGCAGAGGCTCTCGGAGGCAAACGCTGCCTTGAGAGAGTGGGACTCGAGTGGAAAAGTTGAAATGTTTTTCGCTTTTCGGCGAGAGAGACTTGAAGAAGAGCGAGCTGTTGCCTGTTCATTGGCCGGGACGAGAAAGCATGCCTCTTGGCTGCCGATTTTTGGCACGAATGATACTTGTTTGCCCATTTGAGCGCCGCAGACTGTTGCCGGTGAAGTCGAGCGGCGCTCAACAAGTGCGGCCGAGCTGCAAGTCTGTAGACTACAGTCTGCAGTCTGTAGTTTGCAGGCTGAACGCGCCACAGACAGTCTGCGAGTGCGAGTCTGCAGTGTGCAGTGTGCAGTTCGCGGTTCGCCCACGAGATGCGCACCAAACAAACAAAGCCGCTCTGCACAGCACACAGTGTTTGGCGCGCGCAACAAATGATTGATTTGTTCATTAGAGCATTTCGTGTGCCTTGAGACTGCCTTGAGACTGGCTCAAGACTCGCTCACTGTCTCGCTCGCCTCTGGGCTCCATCGGGCAGCAATCGCCAATTGAATTGGGCCGACTTTGTTTGCCCTAAGCCGCGAGGAGGCGGCAACAAATTGGAGCCAATGGAAATGGAAATGGAAATGGAGATGGAGAAACGAAGAAAAGGAGAAACTGGGAGAAATGGAGGAGAGACAAGCTCCACTTTGGCCAAGCCCCGAGCTCAAGTGGGCGGCCTGCGCGCTGAACGTCCGAACATTTGACTGTCTGAGGCCGATTTGCTGGAGCCAATTTGCCTTTAATCGTTTGATGCCCGCGGGCCTGGCCAGCTTGTCGTCCTCAGGCAGTTAGGCACTCGCCAGGCAGCCTAAGGACAGCCACTGGGCGCGTCTAAACTCTGGAGCGCCAGCAAGACCACGAGATGGAAACACGGCAAGACGGGAAGCCCAAGTCCATCTATCAATGTCCGCGCGGCGCGTCTATATGCGCCGTTTGGGGCCTTCAGTTTGCCTCCAGTTTGCGCCCCTCGAGTGGCGCTCGAGGGAGAAGGCGCCGCCGGAAACGGACTTCCGTCTGGCACGCGCGCGCAGAACTGTGCAGCACTGCTGCAGAGGTGCGGTACTGCTGTGCAGCTAGTCTGCCGATGAACTGCTAGACTGCTGGGCGTGCGGCCGAACCCACTTGGAGGCACCTTTTTTTCTTGCGGCGCGAATTGTTTTATTAACAGTCCACTTTTGCGGCCGCTCGAGAATTGGCCAAGGTTGCGCAAATGAACAGAGAGGCGCTGTTGACTTTGTCGCGCGCGCGTCGAACCAGCGCCGAAGACTATTACCGGCCGGCCGGCGAGAAGAAGAAGGAGAAGAAGGAGAACGGAAATTGGATAATGAAGAAGTTGTGTGTCTTTGTGGAAAAGAGGCGACTTCTTGGGCCGCTCTCTCAAACGACACACAGTCTCCAACTGGCTGGCTCTGCGTGCATGAGGCTGTGTGGTTGCTCTTTGGCGGCGTGAGACTCTCTCTCTCGCTCGCTCGCTGTGTGGCCGTTTGTCGTTCTGCGGCTTTGCTCTCTTGCGTAAGGTGTGCCGTTTTTCTCCCTCGCGACTGCTCATTTGTAGTTGTTTTTGCGCCACAAAGCGGAAAATGAAAACGAAAACGAAAAGGAAAACGAAAAGGAAAAGGAAAATGAAAATGAAAAACCTCCTTGCGCCTCTCGTGCCGAAGAGGCGCCAACAACAAACGTCGCCTCTTTGTGTGTGTCCAAGTTGCTGCCTTCATTTGTGTGTGCAGCTTGGCCGGCGGACTGTCTGCGGCCACTTTTTCTCCTCTTTGGCCCACAGACTAGCCCCAACGCAAGTCTGTGCGCAAATCTATGCGGATTTACACTTCATATTGATCCTGCGCCTCAGCTAAGGTCTAACAGCGAGCAAAGCGCCGACACAAAACAACACAAAAGAGCAGCAAAACCGCATCATCAAACAAACTGCTCCACCAACCAACTTCCTGTGCCCATTTGTCTTGGTTGCCTTCTGCCTGCGGCTTTGTCTCTTTAGGAGGAGGAGGAATTTTCAATAAAGAACACACAAAACAAGAATCTGCTCCAAATTTAATCGACTTTAGAGAAGCACGCAGGAGACAAAGCGTCGCCAGAGCAGCCAGAACAGCGCCCCTCCTCTCAGCTCGCCACTCTTTTTTCCCCTCCCTCTGTGACTGGGACCCTTTTCACGCCAACCGTTTTCGGCCCTTTTCTCGCCCGATTGCCACACGACTCGCGCGCACACACCCTTGCAGAAGGCACGTATCTCTTGTACGTGTCCAATGGATGGAGTCTGGAGCGAGATGAGGCCGCTTTTGAGTCAAGTCGAGATTGGGGAATTGATGCGGCCGCGCCCGTCTGTTTGCCCCGTTTGGTCTGATTAATACCCGCGAAAGCGGGCAAACCAGGGAAATGCGCCCCGACTTGGTTGCGATCGAGCCAGCATAAATACCCCAAAATGACGTCCGCGGACCCCAAAACAAGACTTTTCCCCCAAATGCAAATGGGTCTCTGTGTCCCAAATCTCTGCCACACTATAGCCTCGATTCAGATTGGATCTGGCGCTCGCTCGTCGCCCGTTGGGGCCTCTGCGCACTGGAAAATGAAAGGAGAAGATGAAAAGAGACGATCCTCTCAATGGAGGAGAAGTCGGAAAGAAGAAAGTGATGCAATTTGCTCCTGATAGAAAGTGCCAATTGAAGAAAGACGGAAAGAAAGTGGTAAAGTACTCACCTGGCTGTGGTGCAATCCTTGAATAGAATGTCAAAGTCGTGGGTCGACAAGAGTTTGCATCGGTTCACGCCGGGCTGGATGGCGCCGAGGCCGCGCAAAATGCGCACCTGTTCCACATTGCAGACGATTGGAATTATGTCTAAGCGTTTGAGTTTTGTGTAGACAGTGTGCAGTCCACCGACCAGATGCTTGAGGAACACCTCGAAGGCTTGTGGGAGACAGAGGAGATACTCGCTCTGGTTTGGCTTTGGGGCCGGTTGGCCAGTTCTGTGCAGGTGGTGGAGCATTGCGGGATTTGGCGTTGAGAGGAAGGCGGCAATTCTGTGTCCCCGGTAATCAATTACGCGGCACTCGTTTGTGGCCAAGTAGTGGAGTGTGGCGGCCGGGTTGTAGGCGCGCGCTGGCCTTTGAACGAGCGGCTGAGTGTGCGGCTGAGCTTGTGTTTGGGACTGGCTTTGAGACTGGGACTGCGACTGGTTCTGTGTTTGTGTTTGGCTTTGGGTGTGCGCCTGTGCTTGGTGCTGGTTCTGCTGGTGCTGCTGCAGGAGGGCGGCCGCTGCGGCTGCGGCGGCCGCGTGCTGGCCCGCGCTGGTGTGCAGCGCGGCCTGAGCGCCGCCGGCGAACAACTGGGGCGAGTGTGTCGCGCGGCTTAGCTGCTGCTGCTCTTGCGCGCGCCCCTGAAAGCCGGCCGCCTGCTGCTGCTGCAAGTGGTTCGCGCGACCCGCCGCCTGCCCGTTCAGCGCCTGGTGCTGCTGGTGCAACTGTTGCAGGTGCTGCAGCTGGTGCAGCTGGTGCAGTTGGCGCTGCTGCATCAGTTGCTGCTGCTGCTGCGCCTGCTGCTGCTTCAACGCCAGCGACACCAGGTACTCGATGGAGCCCAGACCGCCGCCCACGCCCCCCTGGTGCTGGGGGCCGCCCGCAGCCGCCGCAGCAGCCGCCGCCGCCGCCGCCAACTGCTGGTTCACCGCGGCAGTCACCTGCTGCAGCTCGGCCGCGGCGGCGCCCTTGCCCACGCCCGACTCGCCAACGCCGCCAACGCCAAGCCCGAGGGTTGGGGAGCGGCGCTGGCGCTGCTCCTGCTCGCCTCTGGGCAGCTCGTTCATCTTGGCGCTCTTGCTCCGCTTGCTGCTCTTGCTGCTGCTGCTCCTGGTCTCTGGCAACTGGCGCTCGCTCTCCAGCTCGCCTCTCATAGGTCACACACTGGCGCCCTTCGCGCTATCAACTGTCTCTGTCTCTCTCGAGCTTCTCGCTCTCCAAACGCAACTGCTAACTGCAACTGTTAACTGCAACTGTCTCGCCAACTGCAACTGCAACTGTCTCTGCCGCTAAGCTCACCTGTGGCCGATTGCTCGATAGTTCGAGATGGTTCAAGCAGTGGGCCCTGAAGTGCGCTCGCTGCCGCTCTGGATGGGCCTTCGAATGGCAAGTGTGGCCGACTCGAACTGGAACTGGAACTGGAACTGGAAAAAGTCGAACAACTCGAAGGGGAACTCCCACAGACAGTCTGCGGCGGTTTCATTTCCATTCCATTCGCATTGTGCGACAGGCGGCCCGCGCACACACAGTCGCGCGCACGCACGCACACGCCTGCAGAGGCCGCATGGGCTGACGCACGCACACACGCACGGGAGCGCGCACTCACACTCGAACACTGCGAACACAATGCATTCGCAATCCAGATGCAGTGCACACACAATGCGCAAATGGAGGCCTCGAGTGAGTGTGCGCGCGCAGTGCAAAAGGAGAAACAGTCGAAATGTAGAAACAAACGCCAGATGTGAACAACTAAGAACAGGCGCACACTCTGCTCCTGCTCTCTGCACACTTGCGCCTGCTTTTTGGTGCCCCAGTGCGCCTGCGCGCCCCACTCGGCCGCTCGTGGTCTCTGTGCGCAGGCGCGCCCACAGAGCAAGAAAAAAACACATCTCCACAGGACGCAAACGACAACAACAACAACAACAACAATCATCGCCGCTCGTCCTTGGCCAATCACTGGCTCTGCTGGGCCAGAGACTGCCCTCAGCGGCCCACAGACTGGCCCTCCTCAGGCCGACTTCAGTGCCGCGTCTTGGCGCTTTTGCGAACTAACTCCCGCGCCCACTTTGCAGTGCAAACTTTGCACACAGTCTCCGGCCGGCGAGCCTGCCAGCGCGGACCAGTGGCAGTGGAAGAGGCCGAAAGATTAACTTGCGCCCATTGCAAGTTAATATAAAGAATGTATTTTCCTCCAAAATGTATTCTTCTCGCAGATAAGAATACATTTTGGAGCGAGCCAGAGCGGAAGGAGGCTGCTTGTTTGCTGGTTGTTGGCAGCTTCGCGCTTGGTTAGAAAAGCGGCGCCCAAATGAAAACCATCTGCGTTCGAGTGGCCGAAGTTTGTCTGTTGGTCTGGCAGCTTAGGTGAACTTGTGCACACTTTTGGGCGACTCTTGGGCGCTGTTGGCCAGTGAGCAAGTTTGCTGGCCAGTTGATTAGTTTTGCCGGCCAAGAAGGAGCAAAATTTGGCTCCAATTTGGCATTCGATCTAATATCTGCAAGCCACATTTGCCACTCTCCCAATCTGCGCCCCGCCATTCCTTAGCTCTATTCCTTAGCTCTGCTTTGTGGCGGCCTCGTCTGCTGCCGGCGACGAACAGCGAGGGGCGCCAGCTCGCCGCTTGATACAATTTTGGGGCCAGTTGCTGGGCGCGTCAGTGGAGCGCGTCAGTGCGAGCGAGCGCCACTTGAGACTGTCTCGGGGGGCCACAAGTGACAAGAATGGGCCCCAGAATCGAGTGTGTATGTGTGTGTGGGAGCGGCGGCTTGCCAGTAGTTGTTTTCCGGCTTCCTCAGGCCACTTTTGTCCAACTTTTGCCCGCGAGAAAAGCTCCACTTCTGCGGGCGGCCCTAAGGGCGCCCCAAGTCGCGCAGGAGCCTCTGCGTTTGTGCGCTTCTGCACTGCACTGCACTGCACTGCTCTGCTCTGCTGCACTCGCACAGTGCACAGTGCACAGTGCACAAGTGCCACTCTCTCACAGTCTCTCGCAGTGCTAGTCTCGCGCACTGCAACTCGCACTTGTCCCGCTCTGCGTCACTCACTGTCTGCGGGCGGACAAATGTGCGCCCTGTCACCAGAGACGCACTGCCGCAACTTGGCAATAGGGAGCAAATTTATTATTAAACTTTCGCCTTCATTCGCCAAGCAAAAAGCAAAGAGAAAAAAGAGGCCCCAAACTTATAGAAACTCAACTCTTGTCAGCCCCTGTCACATCTTTTTCCACCCACACAGAGCTCCTCTCCATTCGAGTGCGGCCACGGAGCAGTTTATTAGCGCTCATGTGTGGGCCTTGTGTGTATTTATAGGGCTGCCAGTGGGTTGAGTGTGTTTCTCTGTGTGTCTCTTTGTGGCCAATTGGCGCTCTCTGCCTCTTGGGCCGCCTACTCTAAGCTGAGGGGCGCCTCTCGAGCGCCAATTGGCCACAATGGGCCCCACTTTTGGCGGCCGCTCCAACGACGAGTGCAATGGAAATGGGCAAAAGAGAGAGAAAAGGACATTCTGTTGTGTTTCCACAGTCTGTCTCCACACTCTGTCTCCACACTGTTTCAATATTCTGTTTCGACATTCTGTCGCTCTGCTGGCACTTTTTGCTGCCAACAAACAGCGAGCACCGTCGAGCAGTTCAGCTGTCGAGCAGTCGTGTTCAGTTGTGTCGCCCTTTCCAGTGGCGCCCCTTTCGAGTTATCCGCCTCACTCAGCCAGTGTGTGTTTGCGTCGCAGGGGCGCCAAATGGAGTCAAATTGGCAGCAAAGATGTCCATTGTCTTTCGTCCGGCCGCCTCAAGTGAACTCGCCCCACACACTAGCTCAAGCGGCGCCCTCAGCAAGGCCGCCAGACTGCAGCTAAGGGCGCGCTCTATAGGCGAGCCGCGTGTTTCGGGCCGCGAGAGCTTAGGCCGAGTGGCAACAGTATGTAGTGTGCAGTGTGCAGTGTGCAGTGTGCAGTGTGCAGTGTGCAGTGTGCAGTGCGCAGTGCGTGCGCTTTCTCGCCGCAGTGAAATTTCCATTGAAACTCGCAGTGAAACTCGCATTGCAATTCGCGCAACACTCTCGCGCGAGGCCCCAAACACGCAAACACTGAGCCAAGTTTGCGCCGCCCGACCAGTACAATTAAAATTGGCCCAAACTTATAGAACAAACACACAGTCTGTGGGCCGCACGGCATCCTCACTGCCAGCCAGCCACTCAATTGCGCGCCGCCCGATCGTGACAATTAACTGGCCTCGTCGTTAATCCGATTTAATTGTGGCCCATCTTTCCAGAGGCAGCGAGGAGTAGTATCACAATTTCTCAGCCGGCCGCACAATGGCCGCCCGGCGTGTTGTTGGTCGCCCTCTTCCTCTCGCCGGGACAGTCTTTCCAGAGAAGCGGCCTCTCTCGCTGCTGCTGCTTCTAGAAGAGCCGCCCTCTCGCGTGCCGCCTAATGGAGCCTTAGGAGCGGCCAGAAGGCTGCAATATAGTTACATTTGCCGAGCTGCACAGGCGAGCCACTGGAGCTGCAACACTGGGCCGATCGGCTGGCTTCTCTGGCAGCCATTAATCGAGCTCGTTGGCTTGTTTGTTGTTCCTTGTCCGCCGTTTGTGTGCTGTGGCTTTCAGCTTAGGCCAGAGAGCCAACTGGCCACTGCGGCAAGTTGCAACCAAGTCCGATCGGCTTGTTGCTCCTGCGTCAAGTGCGGCCCAAGACTGTCCGATGCTGGTCTGCTCTGGTCGTCTGGCAGCCACAAACACCAAAGACTGGCCAGCGAGTGGCGATAAATCGTGACTTGCAATCGGATCCAGACGATTAGAGGCGATTGTCCTCGCGTTGCGCGTCGTGCGACTGCGCCGCGCTTCTGGCTGCTCGTCGGCCGCACTTGTGGCCCCGCAGCGCCGCAGACAGTCTGCGGTGGAAGAGAGTCTGTAGCGCACTGGCCAATGCGCAGCCACCACTTGTGGCACTTTTCGCGCGCGGCTCGCAACTGGCAGAGCTTAGGTTCGGCCCGCTTTTCGAACGCGCTTTTCGTTGCACTGCGCCCGCAACAAAAACAACAAACAATGAACAACAACAACAACAATTTGCTTAATTCGCCAAAAAGCAAACGCCGAACGCCAACAAACAACAACAATCCGCTGCCAAACACTGGCCCTCGTTCTCTCGCTCGGCCCGAAATGGGAGGAGACGAAAATGGAAACGAAGACGAGGAGGAAAATGAGATTGAGACTAAGACTGAGATTGAGAATGAGAATGGAAATCCCACACTCTGACTCCGATGGAGAATCGATTCTTCTCCTAAGGCCGAGCAGCCGGCGTGCTTCCTCGCAATCATTGGCCAGCTTTTGAGGAAACGAGTCTCCTTCTTCTTCTTCTTGTTTTTCTTTCCCAGTGAATGAGACTATTTGGCCTATTTGGCGCATTCTTCGCCCGAAACTTGCAACTTAGGACGCCAGATTTCTTTCTTTCCAACTCAAAGCTCGGCGCTTTGTGCTTTTTGTCTCGCTTGAACTGGCCTAAAGGTGGCCCGAAATCGAACCATTCAGCTCGAGGCTAAATGGGCGCCAACAAAGAGGCGGTCTGCATTCAGCTGAGGAGAGTCTGTAGTGAGCAAGCCGGCCGCTCACTGCAGACTCTGCTCAGCATCATCATCATCTCATGATCAACTTTTGCCGCCAGATTAAATGGAGAAGCCGCGAATAATGAGCCCAATTGGAGGGCGCCCGCGCCAAGGTTGCCGCACTTTGGCCTGCTCCTAAGGGCAAACCTGCGTGTCTGCGTCTCTCGCGCTCGCCCAATCGGAAGCTTCCTGCCTCACAGACAGTCTCTGGCCCACTGCTTGGCCCTCAAATGGGCCCGCGGGCGCCCAATGCGATCGCCAACATCCAGATGTGGCCAGATAATGGTCAATGGTGGGGCTCTTTTATCTCGCTCGCGCCGCCTTCTCATATAGTCCCGGAATTTGCAACTTTGCACTCCAAGTTTGCACCAACTGCAGGCGGCCTTTTTCTGGGCCCAACGCGCCCAAAAAGCAGGCGGTGTGAGTTTCTGGCCGAGCTTGGGACGAGCTTGGAGGTTGGAGATTGGAGATGGCAAAAGCATGGGACAGGAGCGCGCCAGAGACAATTAGCCGCAGAAGAGCGCAGAACCAAGGGAAATGCAATGTGCGAGCTGCGAGTCGAGCGGCCACTGCTTTTGGGGCACTTCTGGCGCGCGCTTTTGGGCCACTCCGCAGACTGTGTGCGGCGGCACACTTACTGTGCAATGAAACTGCATTGGAACACTGCAGTTGGAGACTCGATTCTGCTTCGAGTGCGGCAGACAAAGCGCGCCGAGTTTGAGAAAAGTCCAGCCGACAAATAGACGGCTACTCCCCGTTATTATTGATCAATAATTACGCACTCGAGTGGCACCGGATAAAAGTCGTCGGCCAGTCGCCGCGTGTCCATCTGCCGCGAGTCCAGTGGGGCATTCAGATGGACGCGAAGGGAGACGAGCTGCTCCCCAGCGCGCGGTTTATAGGCGCGCCTGGGCGGCAACTTTGCGTCGGACTGTCCGTTGCTGCCTCCTCTATGCAGTGGGCGCCCTCCGCGAGCCTTCAAATGCGGGCAGACTCAAGCAGAGGCGAACTGCGGGCGGCAGAAGGGCTGCAAAAAAACAAAGAGGGGCCCGCTTTTCGTTCAATTAGCGCCCTGCGAGGTGGGCAAACAATTGCAAACTGGTCCAAACTGGTTGGGCCAAATGCCGGCGCATGAGAAGGGCATTGATTAGAGCAGAGGCCTGTGGTTTGTTATTGTTGTCTTTGGCGCAAATGCAACTGCAAAAGCAAAGCTCCAAATGCTCGAGAGCAATGGATTCAATCTGGCGGGCCCAAATCTGGCCTGTTCTCTGCAGCACTTTCTGCTCTGGCAGATTGCATATTCCGGCGAAATTTGCCTCCCCTGCAAGTGTGTGCTAACTTGGGTCCACCAGTTCCAGTCTCTCGAGAGGCCCAAAATGAAAGTGGTTGGGCCCAAATTGGAGGGGAAGCAGACAATTGTGATTGGGCAGGCAGGCAAACCTAATCTTCTCGGCTTACAAAAACAATTTCTGCTTCCCCCAAATTGGCTGCCCAAATTGGGCTGCCGTGTCAGCAGCAGGCACAGTCTCCGTTGCTTAGGGTGGCCGAGTAGTGGGCCACCCTGAGCAACCCTAAGCAGCGGTGGCACGAGGAGGCTGAGGGGCGCCGCTGGCACTTGGCGGTGGGTTTTTGCGTCGCGTGGGGGAAAGCAGCGCGCGAGTGCACGCAGTTGCAATGGGCGCGTGGGGGAAAAAGTGGCCGCTTACACTTTCGGCTGAGAGTGTGAAAAATGGTTTAAAATGGTGCCCAAAATGGTTCCTCTTCCTTTGGGGCGAGCACCATTTTCAAGTGGCGGCGGCGAGTGGCCAGAGTTGAGCAAGAGAAAGCTCCAAGCAAAAAGGGCCCGAATTATAATTGATCGGCGCCGCTCGATTTATGCGCAATCGGACACAAAGGCACACACACACGAGCGCCCTCGTCACATCACTGGCGAGCCGCGACTCCCCCCAAGTGATTGAGCCGCCGATCAATGCTCCCCCTCGTATCTAATTGGGCCCAAAGTGTCGCCCGTCCGGAAGGCTGGCCTGCGCGTGCCTCCCGCCCAGCCGAGAGGGAAAGACAAAAAGTGCTCGCCTTGCCCTTTGGCGCCGTTCCCAAGCTCAGGCCAAGTGACAGCCGCTCGTGCTGGCACCACCAAGTGTGCTCAGCTGGGCCCTCCTGGCGAAGCTCCACTGTGGGCCGCACATCAAACGGAATTTGGGCCCCATTTCCTCCAATCTCAGTCCCACTCTGCTTGCAACACTCTTCCGCCACCCGCCGACCAATGGCCAAAGAGGAAGCGCCAAGAGAGAGCCAGATTGGCGCCAACTCAGCGCCAACTTGAACCCTGTCCAACATCTTCCGGCCGGCTCCTCGTCGGCCAGCGAGCAGCAAGTCTCGCGTGCCACATCCTTTGCTTGAAGTGGGCCACTTGTTTGGGATGAGATGAAATTTGATCTTATCGAATTTCGTTCGCTCTCATCTCGCAATTTGCAATCAAAAAGTGAGGAGGAAAAAATTAAAAAAAAAACGCTCCAAAGGGAATAAATTTGCGCCCTCAATTGGCCAAGCAAGGCAAAGCGGCGTGCCAATCAATTGTTCACACAATATCATCTCTCAGAAGGAGCTCGCCTCCTTCCTCTTTGGCCAACTCTCAGGCTCCTGCCTCTGCTCGCCGCCTTTCACCCCGGCCCAACATCCACTTCAATGGCCATCATCACACCATCGCCTTGAAGCTTATTAAATTTATTTCAATCAGGCCCGCAGCTTAAGGCAACAACTACCACCAACAATACACAATTGCCTCTTCTCCCCATCCTCTTTCTCTCTCTCTCTATCTCTGCGTCTCCCAAGGCGGCCCACTTCTGCTGGCGCCCATATTGGTCTATCTCAGCAAGCGCCAGAAAGAGTCTTTCCTCTACTTCTACTTCTCACCTCAACTTCCAGTTTCACCACAACTCCGGTTGCATTCAGGCCGCGCTTGAGCTCTCGTCCATCCTGTACATTTCCATCAGTTGGTTGAAGCGTTCGGCAATCTGCTTGGCGCTCTTTTTCCCACAACCAACTACAGAGCTGCCCGACAGGCGACGCTTCTGGGCCACCAACTCCTCGAATATGCTCGAATCAAACGATACAGTGTCGTCGTTCAGCTCAGCTTTCGCTTGACAAAACTCCAAAATTTCCTTGTCCTCCTCGAAGGTCCACTCCACTTGGCCCGGCCCACTGACAGTTGTTGTTGTCCGCTGTTGTTGTCTGCGAACCACAGGCCCACCAACACTCAACTGCTGCTGCTGCTGCTGCTGTCTCTGATGTTGCTGCTGCTGGTTGGCTTTGGCCACCCTAGGCGGTGGTGCGGGCATCAATGCCGAGCTACTGGCCCTACTCGAGTCTGGCTCTCTGTTTGAGCTTCTCTCTGTCGACTGGGCGCCCACCGACGAGGAGGCAGCTTCGTCACAAATGCGATGCCCTAGCTCTGGCTCCTGCTGCAGCTGGTGCTTCCAGGAACTAGCCCTTATCTCCGTGCTCGTGTACGACCATTTGGCCAAAACTGGCTTTATCTTGCCCACCAGGTACATCTTGCCTTTGATGAACTTCAGATTACACTTGCCGCAGTGTTGCCCAATCGGCTGCTGCCGTGCTTGGCCCGTTTCGGTGGTGCTTGCAGCGAGACTGGTGCAACTGCGGCTTGGGTGACACTCGCATGGACACAGTTGGGTGGCATAGTGTATCTCCTCTTTGCTTGCTTTTGATTGGAAGTGCTCGAAAGCCAATGGGTCATCTATGGTTAAGGGTGAATGGATATCCTGCTTAGAAGTAACCTTCGATGCTGAGACCAGTGCCAGTGCAGTGGTGTGCTTCGCCGTTGAGTCGCCTGGACTCTGAGTAATCGATTGATTGTTGACCAAATGGTCGATTGTTGATATCATTGGCTCAGTGATATCGTCGAAATCCTCCTCGGACATGAACAAACTGGCATGTGGCCTACCATCCAATGAGAGAGCCTCGAATTCTCGCTTCAGAAATGGATGCTTGTTGACTAGATTTGCCGCTGCCAATTTAAATTTGTGCTGATCGTCCTTCTGCAAGGCATCAATCAGTCTAATTATCTTCTTCTCAACTCCATCACCATCGTGATGGATTTCCACATATTGCATAAAAACGAAGAATCTCATCCAATGCAGATAGTTTAGAGCACAGCCGCACCTCGTTGCCTGATCGAAGGTTAGAAATAATACCAACATCTCTCTAAGCTCTGATGGGGCGCATATCTTCCTAAGAAAGTCACTAATTTCACAGTATATCTTGACAATAGAGTTGATTCGCCTTTGTTTCACGTTGATACTTCCAGTTTCACCTCCAGCAATATTCGTGTCATTCGTACTGCTGGCGGCTGCTGCCGCCACCGCGCCTAAACGGATCTCCTTTTTCATCAAATTTGTCAGTAACTGTAACAAATGCACGTAGTTCCTCTCCGATAGCTCATCCTGAGCAACTTTCAGATAGTGGTGCACTATCAAATCGCCCATATCACGAGACAAAGAGAACTCTTGCTCAATCAAATTCAGCATTGACTTTCTTAATCTCAAGTACCTAGCATTTTTGTTGTTCTCACTACTCTGATTGTTGCTGCTATTACCATTCTGGCAAGCATTCATCCTAGAAATTGTTGTACTTGCAGCCATCAGATCGTCTAATTCCATATTCATCAGATCATCATTGTCTGGGACTTGGCGCATGATTACGCTTTCCTCTTCCTGGGCCACCAGCTCACCTGTACCCTGAGAATTGACAGGGGCCGGGATAACAGGGCTGGAACAGGCAGGAACAGGACTGACGGGCGTATCAGCAATAGGCTTCTCATCTAGCTCTTGGTCTTGAGGCAATCCTTTATCACCAAGCGGATTAACTACATCAACCGAGTCTACGCCATCATTTGCATGCTCCTGTCTTAATACTCCACTTGGCAGTGATGGTCCATTCACGAAATCAAAATGAATCTCCACAATCCTTTGATCCAGAGATAGCTCTTTCTTCTCTCTCTGAACATCTAAGTCGGGTACTCGCAGCTCTGAATCAGAATCCAAATCTATTTGGGGCAATATGCCGTGAGAAAAGTACGTCTTAATGGGATTGTCTTCGTTACCCGGGCTCCTCTTGATGTTTTTAATATGGTTGTTGATTTGCTGCTTAGTCTTGGCGGTCATCAGCAGAGATGCGATTGAAGCATGTTGCGATTCGCCTCTAAACTCGTTCAATGCGAAAGCAAGCAATTTGTCCTCATTGATCGTAAAATTTATCTTCTGCTTTTTCGGCTTACTATCACTTTGAGAGACTACCTTCTTCGGCATTAAGGAGAAGGCCACCTGTGGTAAAAGGGTCTGATACATAAATATATTCGGGTGCTCTGATATTGTTCTTTTAACGTTGTCAGGTATTGGCAGATGCCTCCAGCTCAGTCTGATCGATTGAACTGGTTCCTTAGTTGATGGAAAATTGTGGACTAGATCCAACGCGGGTAACAAGTTGGAGGGTTTTCGTTTGTTCTTGAATATTTTCATATAATAATCTAAATGGTCTTTGGCCTCATCGGCATAATTTCTCATATTTGTTGTGTTTTTTGTCAGTAAATAAGACTGCGTGAGTAGTTGTATATGTTGCCTAAGTTGTTGATTCAATACCCGAGCAAATTCTGGCTCGTTGAAGATGTCTAGTTTCCTCTTCTTGCTTGGACTACATATTTCTAGTGCTGGAGCTGTTGACGAGGAATGGGCACGGTGTTGAGGGACAATATCAGCCGACAGACCTGAGGAATATTGGTCTTGCAGGCGTGACAAGGGAATGAATCCTTTCGATTGTGAATCTTGCGGCTTGTCCTGACTTATTACCAAATAATTTTGTTCTGTGGAGTGTAATGAGATTGCCCCAGCTGTCGATGGTATCGTCTGAGTTGTATGATTAACATCGCCATCAAAGCTTGGCTGTCCTATCTGATTCTCCACCGCTTGGTCACCATCCTGACCGTATAAGGCTTCATCTAGATTGAATTTCCAGCCATAGCAATAGATATCATCATTGTAGACATATGATGGATCATTATCCTCGGTGTTGGTATCATTATCCGCTTCAACGTTGCTCGTCAAGCATTGATATAAGAAGTTTTTGTATTCATTGTCGTCCATCTCTAGTGAGACGATGGGGTCCAACAATAGGTGGCTCAGAAACAGATATGTCTCTGGGGTGAATAGGAAACACGATTGCTAAATGATACACAGGTGAGAAAAAATGGATTGAGGCCCATTGTTGACATGCCCGGCCACGAGAGAATTTCCCTCAGCGCGTTTCGAAATACCCTCTCTGCTGTTGCAGAATAGATTGCATATGATAGAATGCACGAAATGAGCGGCTATTTTGCGCCTGCTAGCGAACCGGTTCTTGCAAAAGAACCGGCCTGTCAACAAGAGTGGACAAGGTATGATTACGATTGATATCAAATCTACTATTCGTGTTTATTGTCGTCGATGATTTTCATAGACTTACAACTGCACTACGTCGTAGATACAACATTTAACCCTACCTAATAAGAGCAACGCGATGAACTCTTATTACCGGCATTAGGGGCAAGGCCGGCGAATGGGTTCAAGTTGGATGAAATCATACCCAAGGGGGCTTGTTGTGGTTGTTGTTGCTGTTGCTGCAATTGATATTGCAGTGTAAGCAACCGTTTCTCAACTGCGGTCTTGTATTTCTCCAACAAACATCTATCATCCGGGTTGACCTGATGTAGGAGGCCATGCAAAAGAATCTGCGCTGTGTGATAGCGCCTGAAACATTCCTCAGGCTGACCAAACATCTCCTCTAACGCAGCAGTCTGGCACATCTCTATGGCGTAATCATAGATCATTTTATCAGGGGCAATCATCTCGAGTGCTGCCCTGCCTATAGATGAAGATAGTGTAGCTTGATAATCGAGAGCTTTACACATGTTCAAACAGTGGTGGAACTTATCCTTCAACATCTTCAACACTGGATAGACGAAATAGATCGTTTCATTTCAGTCGATGGAGGATGCATATCATTTAGAGCATCAGAGTTTGTTCGTTCGTGTGATCGATTAGTTCATTTTAGAGCCAACAGATAGTTTGAAGGAGCACCAAGTGAACGAGTGTAAGGGACACAATGGCGGTTATTGATCCAGTTTTAGCAAAAGCAGGTACATTTGGGGTGTTAATGGTTGGTAGTGGAAAAATTTTCCAGCAGTCAAAAGTTTGAGAGGTTAAATTGTGCCGAAGTGTTGGAAGTAGATGTGTTAGGTTGATCAAAATAGAGGAAGAGGGGGAAGGCAAATGGGCAGGGGATTAGATATTGTTTGATTGTTGAGAGGCGCCACCGTGTTGTTTGCACGTTTGGAAGGCATGCATCAGAGGAATCAGGCGCCAAGCGCATGATGGGAAGTAATTAGATTTTGTCATGGTGGTGCAGTGAGCCACGAGGAGTTCGAACAGTTGCCGATGAAGAGGGAGCAGATTTTTTCGGTACCAAATGTCACATAGATCGTGTGTTGATAGCGACCAATGTGTGTTGTGGGCGACCAATAGATGGTTGGCATTGTTGAACATAGAGGCATTGGTGGGGGAGACAATTCTTTGTTAGCTAGTGATTTTAGTCACAATGGCGACCGCTAAGGCGCACAACAATTTAGGGAAGCTAAAGCAAAAGTTGATCTCTAGTTATGAGGGTGTCTAAGGATATCGATCGAGCGGCGAATGATCAATAAGAGAGAGGCTCGACTCGGGGCGGGGAGGATAAATCTAAGGATGGGTGGGGGAGGAAGGGGAGATTTCCAAACATTTAATGAGAGAAAGAATCTCTATTTGGACTCATGTGGAGATAAAATGGGCTCGAAAAGTTGTGCCAAGCGAAACAATGGGGCAACTAGAACTAGAGTAAGCGAGAAGAACCTCTTGCACGTGATACTTACCATGTCTGACTGAGGTTGAATTTCTCAAGCGTTGAGCCTGTATTTCGGAGCGACTTAATTTGAGGGCTGACGAAGTGAGCTGTGATGCCTTCAGATATAACACCAACCGTTCGACTTTTCTCACTATTTCGTTAGGCAACTCCTTAAGTGACTTCAGAGGCCTAGCGGATGCATTGATATTAGGACTGGACGTGCTTGTAGTGAGAGAATTTGTCGACATGAGGTTGATGCCAGACTTTGATTTGTCGAGGTTTTCCTCATTCTGTCCCTCATCTTCGGGACCTAATATGACTCCTCCACCACCGCCAACACCACTACCACTGGCGCCACTCTCTTCGCTAATGTTCATATTTTCGCAATTATCATTATTATTGCTAGTCAAATTAATCAAAGCTGAGCGTGAGTCAGCCAAAGATAGAATGCAGCCAGCTAATTGGTCGACAAATTCCAATTTGGCCAAAATCTCATTGTGCTCCTTGTCTAGCAATGTCTCCTCAACAAGATCTAGCGCATAGAAAACAGGGGGACTACTTCCTGCTGCGCCCAAGCTTCCAACGCTGGCGCCTCCCCCGCTGAGGATTGCATCTGCCGCTTGAACGGGATTATTCTGATGGGGCGACGAAGCGAAAGGATGCCTATGGTGGTGGTGGTGAGGACCTTGAACGAAACGAGACATGGCCGGTGAGCCGAGACTAAATCGGAGGGATGTTGGCGAGATGTTCGATAGATCAGTCAATGCATGGGTTAGGCTCGAGTGCCTGGCTTGTGTGCTGGTGGAAGCTGCAGTGACAGCGTTAGATGTGCTTGTCGTGAAAGAGTCCTGGAATTTGAATGAGCTGAGAGTGCTGAAGTTGGTGTTCCATCTAGTTGGGGAGTTGTGTTGTTGTTGTTGTTGTGATTGTGTGCGATTGTTGTTGTTGTTGTTTCTATTGCGCGACGGTGATAGATGGGACGAGGATGGTGATTGCGTGAGTGGTGGCGTCGATTGTTTCTGCGGAGAAGAGGGCGATGTATTTGAACGCAATCGATAGTTATTCTTGGGATTATCTATGGTGCCCTCTAAGCTGGGAGCCCTGTTAAGTGGAGATGAGTTTGGGCTTAGCATTGGGGTCATTGTCGCATTGGTGGCCAACGTTGGACTAGGGACGCTGCCCATGGTTATTGGACCCGAGCAGCCGGCCCCGAGTTCATTGGCAGCCTGAAATGCCTCCCTAGTGGAGACCATCACGAAGTCGCCGCAAACCACCGTGTCAGATGAGTCGGACAAATTTGTCAACGATGAGTCTATGTTGGCAGGTATATTTGTCGTCAGACTAGGTCCTAGCCTGCCACCATCTAAACAGTGTGTCCTATTGTTCATAGTTGCATATTTAACCTGATTGTGATTATTTCTGGTCAGGCTATTATCGCAGTTGCTCTCATGCGAGCCAGTCGAATAATTAGTCACCGATTGTTGCCTCTGGGTGAGCAGAGGTGGTCTCTGTTGCTGATTGAATTGATGGTGCTGATAATAGCCCAGAGACATGGGCGAACCAAGTCCATTGCTGGTGTACGACATTCCAGGCGAGGATGATGCCGAGTTGTTTTGCTGCTGGTGCGCCTGTTGGCGTCCCATGTTTGGCTGCTGACGCGACATGGACCCGGAACGATAATCTCTCATCCCCGGGCTTCCCGATAATCGACCGTCTGAACATGGTGCTCTGGGGGAGCCATGCGATGGTGGCGACAGCGAGGCCTGTCTCGCCGTTGATTGTATTCTATTATCGGCCAACACACCTGCTTTGCTGGGCCCGTCGATATTTTCAATCGAGACTTCATCTAAAACCTTCTTCTTACTTCCAGAACCCTTCGACATTGCTCCTGAGTCCTTGCTTGTCGATGGGCCTTCCTGGTTGTGATGATGGTGATGATGATGCGATGAAATTGGACGATTGGGAACTGGCATGGGCTGTGATTTGGGTGGTTTCAAGAACGGATGCTCGTACAGACCCTCGAAGCTGATACGATCACTGGGGTCTCTCTTCAATAGATTAGTGAGCAAGTGTTTGAGCTCGTCAGAAGTGTCGCGAGGAAACTTTGGTCTCAGGTCGATAGTTTTCTCATAGAAGGCCCTCAAGGCTTGCGGTGTCTGTGCCTGAAATGGAGCTTTACCCGTTAAACATTGATATAGGATAGTTCCGATTGACCAGAGATCTGCTTTGCAATCATATGGTTTTGATAACAGAATTTCCACTGCCATAAACTGCGGAGAACCACACAATGTAGCTGCCATAACACCATCTTGCAAGAATCTGGCAAAACCAAAATCAGCTATCTTCAGTGTTATATCATTTGGGGATGGGTTCGTGATTGACTCATCGTGGCATAACAAAATATTTTGAGGTTTCAGATCACGATGAATGATACCCTTTGATTGTAGCGCTCTCATGGCTCCACAAATCTGCTTCGTAAAAAGTCTGATTGTGTCCTCACTCAGTGTACCTCTCTGCATTAAATAATCGGCCAAGTCGCCACCATTACAATACTCCATAACAATGTACACATATTGTGGTGTTTCCTTACAATCTAACAGACATACAACATTCTCGTGCTGCAATTTCGTCAACTCCTCTAAAATTTTGATTTCTTTCTCCAACAACGATTGCGATTTTGCCAGGCTCTTCTTGGTGATTGATTTGATTGCAACTGGCAGATCCTTCTGCCTATGTTTGCCTTTGAAGACAACAGCAAAAGCTCCGTGACCTATGAGATCCTTGCGACTGAACTGATAATCTCCAACGTATTCGCTCATCTTGTAGTTTTGTCAGATCAATCAGATATCGTTACTTAATCTCTCTAGATACCTAATTCAAGATTCAAACCGAAGGTCTGGAAGAGATACCTAGTGTCTAAGGGAAAGGGATGGGCGAGAGGAGACCGGTGCCAGCCCGAAGCTTCAACTTGACGAATTTTGGCTCACCACCTCAGTGTATATGTTTTGTCCTATCGGATGGAGTCTGCAATCTACAGCATGGTTCGACCATCACTGGTTAGACTAAAATAGCTCAAATTTAGTGACTTCTTAGTATCTAACGGATAAATTTTAAATACATTTGATTCATACTCCTTGAGAACGAAACTGGACAACGACGCTTTTGTCAATCTGAATTCATTGAGATGCCCTCGAATTGAACTACTCTTCTTTGCATTCTAGTTGGTTGAGGGATTATTTGCGAAGTCTATCTGATCTGGATTATAGAGGTTGTTATAAACATTATCACACTGTAAAACTGCAAGTTCAATGGTGGTTTATTTCACAATTGATCACTTTGATCTGAATGCGTATCTTTCTTTTTTCAACTGGTTTCAATGGTGAATAACTCGCATGAAACGAAATGATATGATGATGATGATGATGATGATGCTAATGTTTTAGTTTTCGAGGAAAGACTTGCTAGCAGGAAAGTTTGCCCATCATATGGTCTAGGTGTGAGTATGACTATTGATTTAGTGGGTTCATTTCTTGTCATGTATCTTCAGTTACTAGATCAGAGTTCACAAGCTATGATTGGTTGTGATGTTCTTGGGAGAGTTATTGTTGTGGTTATTTAGATTTGAGCTAACGCGAAAAGAGCTTGAGAACGCTCTGCGCCCCCCTTTGTTGTTATTGTTGTTGTTATGCTTTGTGTGTGCAGTCGTTCATTCTCTTTCGTCGGACGTCGTTTGCCGTGGTCTATGTCTGGCCTACATGTATGATACATAGTGCATGCGCGAATTTTTCTGCTTGTTTCCCCCCATCTGTGACGCGTCCTCTATGTGTCGCACCTTCTGCATTCTCTAAGAGACTGGTTTCATCCCCCTTTTTCTTGCAACTTTAAACACTGGTTCGAGCAGATTGGGGGACGAATATGGCAACGAGCAGCACGATGCGTACGACTGCTTGCTCGGCTAATGCGTGTACAAATCTACACAGACAGGCACGGATTTCGTAAGTTGGCGAAGTAGTTGACTTGTTTTTCTCTGTCTTTCTCCCTTAGCTCATTTGAGGCTACAATTCAGCCATAAAAGAAATGCGCCAGCAAAGCAAAACTGCAACCAGCTTTGCTATGTAATTTTTGCACATACAGTTGAAACAGTGACACCTTCATGTGCTCGTGGCTGGAGCCCCTAACTTGGTCGGATGCCAGAGAAGAAATCGAACACGGGGTCCACACAAAATCAAACAGACAACCCCCCTCCACCCCCCTCTCGACATATATTTGCTCGTGTTTTTACAATTTTGTCAAAGAGTACAGGAGCCAGTCTTACATGCACCTGTTCTCCCAATCATCAATTCCATCCAGACCAGACAGACTATACCGATTGAACAAGGCGCACCTCTAATGCAGTTACTACTGCTCAATACGAGCGATAGTTGCGTGTAACTTCGCTGAAGCTGACAAAACCTACTCCCTCTTAAGCGTTCATCTCTTGGGCTTAACGGGCCGCTCAGAAGATCTGATCTTAAGCTGAGCCGCCAGCTTCCAAAGCATGGTACATTGTTGTTATCGCAAGGTGTGGGGGTCTCGAGCCAGCCTGAGATCAACGTAATTGAAATTGAAGACTTTGTCCAAATTTCTACCCTTTTCCCCCTTTCCCGAACGCTTTCCTCTACATTTTTCGACACCTCCTTTCGGGGCTCATCTCCAATCAGGCCTGGAAACAGCACAGGCATCGCTCACCCCTCGGAGCTCAGCTCCACCTAGCGATGGGAACTGGACTAGCTGGGCCAGTCGACAGTCGCCGACTGCTTCACCCAGCTGCAGACACACTAGGTGCTAGTCGGCGGTCCGCCCAGTTCCCAGTCGAGTTTTGCTTCCCCCTGGTCGGAACTGCCAGTCGGCGTGATTCTGACTGATCTTCCCGAGATCCAGAAGCCATGTGAGAGGCGTATGCGGTCGATTCGAGAGACGATTCTTGCGCGACCTAGCGACCAGCTCATAATCCTGAGGACATCGGGATTATGATGGGTGGCAGATGAAGCTGGGGATGTGTCACGAGAGCGTTGCCCGAAGCGACCACATTTGTTCACCTGCCTCCGTCACGCAAAATGTCTACCGCCAGTCCGACTGTATCAAATGCAGTGGCCGACTAGGTGAAACTGGATTCTTCGAGACAGTCGGCAGTTCAGATTCCTAGCCCCGTAACGTCGGACTCAAATCCGCGTCAACACGTGATAAATCTAAACAGATTGTTAGTTTGTATGGGAGAGGTCGTATGCTCGTGGGTTTTATTGGTTTACAAATCAAATATCGGTTCGAGAGCTCTGGTAGTTGATCGGTTGATATTCAACCATGATATCGATCTATCGGTGGACCTCCTTTGGGCTAGAAAGACGGACTTCCAACCAAACTAGCGGAGTCAATACTCTCGAAGCACAGACTATTCTCATGGCTCAGATCAGTGGCTCTGAGAGTTAAGAAGGAAGGTTTGTGTATATATGCTATGCATGATGTACCTTCATACGTAGCTTACGTCTTTGGAGACAGATGGACGATCGGACCAAAATACTAGCTATCAATCCTGAACACATTTCACCTCCAGCCGTGAGGCAGGACATAACCCTAAGGCTTCCAGAGTTTCATTCATGTTTGCTTCTGTTAGCTTCCTATTTGGTGGCGCGATAAACTCGATTGCTGAGGCAGAGGCCGTTGACTTTTCTATTTGCACAAATGAACGAACTGTTGATAGTCTTTCCTTAGATGAGAATTTTTGAACTAAACTCGAACCGTCAGGGAAGCGTAGCGCAATCTTGCATTCTGGCCCGTCAATCTTGATTGGTTGTCTTTCAGCCATGGCAGCACTCAACGACTCCGCTGTGGTTCTAGGGGTCAGCTCACCACAGGTTGTTGTTTGGCTACTATGACTGTTATTATCTTTCGTGAAATTGGCAGGTGCGGTAGTTGCTTGTTTATGTTGTGGAGTGTTTTGATTGTTTTTAGTTCTTGATTTGTCGAAGCGTACCCTAGATGGTGCAGGAGGTGATCGTTCAATCAATTCCTTATCACGGGCGATGACTTGTGGATCAGAGGTGTCAAAAGCTTCAACGGTGTCCTCGTCTATTTCGATAGTGTCATCATTGGTTGCAGATTTAGCTTCAGTTTCTTGCAATGAGGCCTTGATGGCCGCCTCTAATTGAGCCTCTTCACTTTGATCATAGAGGGTAGTTGATCGAACCGGGTGAGCAGTAACCTCTTCAATTTCTTCATCATCTTCGTTATCACTCTTGACCCTCAGCTTTTTCATTGTATTTGCATCGCCACTACCATCTGGCGAAGGGTGTTCAGATAAAAATTCAATTACAGAATCACAGAAGGAATTATGATCAATCGTTGTTGGCCATGATTTCATCAATTCTCCTGTCCTCGGATCGATGATGGCCACATGTGGAAATCGTCTTACATTGTAATAATGAACATATCTTTGCCCCTCATAACTATCGTGGTAAACTTGCCAGAAGATGAAATGTTCTTTAACGATATCTTTAACCGTTTGATTTGACCAGACATCGCGGTTCAATGTCTGACAGGCAAACTCTCTGCCATTCTGGATATTAACAAGCATCCATTTGTTCTTAACGGATCCCGCCTCACGAGACGATGTAAATGAACCGCGGAACATCAGATCTAGGGGTGGCCTGAATAAATCATGTAGGGTTGTCTTAGGTCTGCTACCAGTAGCAACTACGCCATTGGCGTCAGCAGGATCAATTACTGCATTACTATTACCCTCCTGGGTCATCTCTTGCCACTCGGCTTCGGCTCGGAAATCTCTAAAGGCATCGTAAACATCTGAACTGGGCCTTGCCGAACGGGTACTATATCTTTGGGGCAATTCAACTGATGGATATCCGATTGGGTTAGGATTGAGAATTTGTCTTACTGGTGCGATTGGCGGCCTAACACCATCATTGTCTAATGTTTGATGAGCTGAAGTTGAAGCAGAAGCCGTGGACGATGAAGCTCCTACGGCAGCTGCAGCGCGACGAAAATCATCAAATTGCGAACCGAATGAAGGTAAACGGCTATTTACTACATTAATATCATCATCGTCGTCATCATTCATGCCAGCAACATCGGCACGATGATTAATGTGTGCTTTCAGATATGATCCAACAGAGGTTTGATCAATTGAATCTCTTTCTTCTTTCTTTCTACTACGTCCCTCTGGGTCAGTATCAACGTGCATGTTGATAGCTAATTCCAAGTTCCAATCACAAGCCTCCAGAAGGCCTCTAGCCCTTTCCTCATCGGCCCCAGTGACACCACAAAATTGGCTTATTGCCTCATCGTGGCTTAGCATTTCCGAAGACATAATTGCCTGTTCCTGATCGGATCCTCTATAGTGTGAGTTTTAGTAAATATTTTGATCATACATATAAATATAGAATTACATAGTGTGAATCTACAAGGAGTAGTGTGACTGGAAAATATAAGAAGGCTTTCCCCCTTTTTCGCGCAGCCGCGCACAAGATTAAAGGTTGTTTTTCATACATTGATTTCTACGGCATGCTCGCAAAATACCGTTGCACTTTTCCCCATTCTCGCACAGATGCGCATGTTTTCTTGCATGACCCGCAGACAGACGCACTGATCCCGAGCTTATGTAATTTCATCTCGCCGCCCGCCGATAATTTTCACACCTCTCTCGAACTGACCCAAAGCTGGCTCATCGATGATGCATCACTAATTTGCAATCTGTCAAGACGGCCTGTGATTGTCCTGTTAGATTTCCTGCTCGATGCAAAGCTTAGACGTTAGTCTAGCCTGAGACGTCCGAAGTCGTATTCGGGTCCATCCTTTCTTAATCAGTTGTTCGTTCTGCCATCGGCAAGCTAGCGATTAGCCGGTGACAAACACTCTGGAATCGTTGATCTGTTCCACTAGATAGCTTGGTGAACGATATGCGGAATGATTCTTGGCGCAAGCAGTCGACCCGCAAGATATCCGCGATCCTACCTCTAAGATGCCGAGGTGGGCGGCGTCACGACAATTTGCATATGTGACCAAGTACCTAGAGGTGCGATAGAAGTTGTAAGATGAGCTAGATCAAGTTAAGTTCATTCAGCATCAGTCTCGAGAGGATACGGCTTCTGGCCATCGGGTGATTTTGATTGTAGCATGCTACCATCAGTCATTCAAATTGGGTAAGAACCAGGATTCATGGCTTGCGAGAATTCAGGGCTACAATACCCCATATTCCCCGAAAGGTGCACTACGTCGATCGCGCGGCCATAGACGAAACACGCAGCGCAGTCACTTTCCCCTGGCGAGTGAAAATCGCACTTCGATTCGAAACGTGGTTGGTCAGCATCCACGCTCACCATGTGGAGCGACACACTTTACCTCGCCTTACTCAGTTCTCAAGCCCGCTAGCCCATATCCATCTGAATTTTTCTCAAACTTTCATAATGACCGATACCAAGGTCGACACCTCGAGCAAGAAGTTGCTCATACTATATGAGCATGCGACAGGTTACTCGTTGTTCAGAGTCAATGAGTTCGAAGAGATTGGTTCTCAGATGCCCCAGGTGGCCAAAGCTTCTCTAGATGCACCTCTCTTCAACTCCATGGTCTCATTCGTAGCCTTCCAACCCTTCAAAAATGCACAAACAACATTAGATAGCGCTGAGGCCATCATCGATGGAAAGCTACCCGAGGATTTGAAGACATTCCTGGAGGAGAATCTGCCATCGAAGGAGAAAAAGAGGAGAAAGATCACACTAGGGGTTGCTGATCCAAAGATAGGATCCGCTATCACCGAAGAATTCAATGTCACATGCTCATTTTCAGATGTTGTACCAGAGATATTGCGTGGTATCAGGTACCACTATGAGAAATTGATTGAAGAGAACATACCCAAGGACAGTATGTACAGCGCCGAGTCGAGTCTTGGTCGTAGCCTCTCAAGATCTAAGGTCAAGTTCAACGTGAATAGAGCAGACAATATGATCATACAGAGCATTTGGTTGTTGGATAAGCTAGACAAGGATATTAACACCTTCGCAATGCGTTTGAGGGAGTGGTACTCATTCCATTTCCCAGAATTGTTCAAGATAGTTAACGACAACTATAAATTCGCTAAACTAGCCGAGCTCATCGGCGATCGAAATCAAATAGAAGACACGGAGCAAGTCGAGCAGGGTGTCTTAACAATCATGGAAAACAATGAAGAAAAGACAAATGCCATCATGCAGGCTATGAACACTTCTATGGGAACTGAGATATCAGACATAGACATGGAGAACATCAAGTCGTTTTGTGAAAAAGTGATACATCTAGCAGAATATCGCCAAAGTCTGATGAAGTATCTTACATCACGAATGAACAATGTAGCACCGAACCTATCAACCCTGATTGGTGAAACAGTTGGCGCAAGACTTATCAGTAAGGCTGGCAGTCTAACGAATTTAGCCAAGTATCCTGCATCAACATTGCAAATCTTGGGTGCTGAGAAGGCATTGTTCAGGGCTCTCAAGGCTTGTGGCAACACTCCAAAGTTTGGTTTGATCTATCAGTCACCATTCATTGGCAGAGCTTCGACGAAAGATAAGGGAAGAATATCTAGATTCTTGGCCAATAAGTGCTCCATTGCTACCCGTATCGATTGTTTCACTGATGAGTTGTCCACAGAGTATGGCTCGAAACTTAGAGAGCAAGTGGAGGAAAGATTAGGTTATTTGGAGTCCAATCAAGGCACAGGAACAAAAGGAGCATCGAATGGATTTACTGGCGGACCACCTAGGAAGAGAATGAGAACCTAAATATAAACGAGAGACGATCTCCTTGCTGAGCTATCAGGACGCGTGTTATATTGATGAATCATAGATCTCTTGAACGATCTGTGCCCGCTCGAATGTGTTCTCGAGTTGGTAAGTTGGCGAACTGGGATCCTCCGGGTTCTCCGTGGTGCCTTTCCACCTTGGAAGTAGTAACATAACTTGCTCTCTGGTCCACCTCTGTTTGTTGCAACGGGTGATGCACTCAGCTAAAAGGATCTCAATGGCCTGGGTCATGTATGGGTCGCAACAAGTGTATAAGCAACCATTGTTTTCGACCAAGAGCTGATAGATGCGAGTGCCGAGATCTAGTAGCTCCTTGGAGTGGATTTGAATATTTTGAGAGTTAGAATTGGAACCCCTCGGGTGGGGCCCATTATTTCTACCCGTTATAGTGGCAGGATCGATCAATTTTATGAGCTGTTGTCGGTTAATGTAGGTTGCTGAGGAGATAACTTTGTGTGTTAGGGCTGAATTGATTTCTCTCTTGAAAAATTCCTCAATTTTGCATCTATTTCCCGTCAAACAGACTAGCTGCATGTCGCCAAATTTTTTCGGCGACAAATCCTTGAATAGTGTGTAGAATATTTGCGCCCTATCGTATTCAAGGGAGCGCTGTTGCCAGAATGCCCTGAAGGCAATGAGGCCCACGTCTTGGCCAATCATCATGATTGGCCGCTCTCGGTTGCCTTTGAGCGTAAATCTGGGATTCTCCACAAACTCGCAAATCACCTGGTCTCCCGTTTGTAAGCCTAAGAGATAGTTTGAACAGAAGCCTTCGTATTTGACCAGTTTACTTCTAACATCCTGCCCACTGGCCACATCGGTGAGCTCGCTCTGGACCCCACTGACCAAGTCCGGCAACGTGAATAAAGAGTGTCTCATGACCGAAGATGAGGCCGCATTAGAAGCCGCAGGAGTAGCTTGCGCCGAGCCAACGGACTTGCCTACAGTCGAGCGTTGTATTTGTGATACTTGTTGTGTGGCGCTGATGTTACTGGCGGCGTACAGACTCATCAGGGGCCCCGAATAGGCCTGGAGCTGTTGGATTTGTTGCTGGCTGATTGGCGAGGCCGAGAGCACTGCCACCGATCTGAGCGAGCGCCGACCACTGTCTGAGGAACCCTTGGTTTTGTTGCTATCCTTGGCACCAACCGACCTAAGAGCCGACAGCCCGATGGCCGACCTGGCCGCTGCTGTGGGCGACCGTTTGGCCATGGGCGAGCCCGGCCTTCTTGGGGACGTGGGTTTCACTTGATTTGGAAGGAGGCTCGCATTGGCCAGGTCGATCTCTTGCTCTTTTATTGTCTTCAAATTGAGTGCCATTTGTCTGTTGGAAAATTTATGCTCAAAGACAATTATTTCCGCTCTAAATCGTTTGGCCGACTTGATGTTTGATATTGAATATTGGCGCGGTTGTTGGGGTGGAATCAATTCATTTATAATCAATCTCTTGGCTGACACTCTCTTCTTGCACGAAGTGAATTCCTCAAAGACACTCCTCAGGGTTCTCCTATCTTGGCAAATGTACTTCTCCCAAGACTCCTCGCTGGCCACAATGGCCTCCATCTTGGTGCGATGGGGTTTCTGGGCGCAACACTCGCCCACATAGCGCAGCAGATCGCGAGATGGATAACCAGTCAGATCGAGAAAATAGGTCAGCGCCATTCGGAGTGAATGCTGTTTTCCAAATTGTTCAATGAATTTCACCCAAAATGGGCTGTTATAATTCTGGTCCACATGATGGTGTGTGTTGGGGGCTGCATTGTTTGGGTTTGCATTGTGATTGCTTTGAGGATTGCTTTGGTGGCCCGGATTTGATTGGTGGCGGTTTAGGAATATGGTGGTGAGATCGTCGTTTATGAAATCGATTAAAAACTGTACATTAGAATCCGGGTTTACGGGATAGATGCTCATTCGACTTCCAGCCACGTATTCAATGTTCGGATGGGCCGTCGTGTCGAGCTCTATGGTGGCCGCCCTTAGGCCGCAGCGTTGGGTCACCGATTGGTGTGGGTAATTTTTAATTATTGGAATAGAGACTAGAGATCGTTGATAAAAGTCGCTCATTGATTTGAGCACCTCATTGCTCACAGGGCCTTTCACCATTGGGCAGATCTCTGCTCGCCCTTCCTGGGGGCTAGCTGAAAGATTTAATAGATCTCACCAAATCGATCTCCAGGCTGAGACGATACGCGGCCCGAAGACAGACACACAAATATACAGACACCGACAGGACGATGCTGGCCGGAAAATGCTTGCTCAGCTTCCTAGAGAGGGCCAGTTGGCCTAGATGGTTGATGTGTTTCAGTTGGTGGGAGGCGACCGAAGGGAGTGGATGGTGGTGGAAAAAATTTGTTGAGAGTTGAAGCAGTCGTCTGCTTCAGGCAATCTGGTGAGAAAAGGGCCTCTGTGTGCAATGGGGCGCATTTGGGGCGCTTTTTTGCAAGTCGCGCGCGCGACTCCTTAGGATCCTGTTAGGCACCTGTTGACTTGGACTTGTGCTACACACTGCCAATTGGTGGGCGATTACTTTCTTTTGTGCAATAGATAGATTATCGAGGCTGAAAATAAGCAATCACCAAAGCGAGCCCGGTGGACTGTGTATTTTGGTTATTTGGTAAAGGTGCATCAGTGGATTTGTTAGCAGCAGGATAAATATATAGCAAAATCGGCGAGTATTGGTGCAAATTACTGGCCCCAAGAGTGTTATTTAGAAAATTTTCCAACCAATGTCAACATGGGAGCTTCGTATGGTAGGATGAACTTTGCCAACATGCCAAGATTTTCGCTCTCAAGCTCAAACGGACTCGCCCTAAACAACAGCACGGCCCAGGTGGCCCAGTGCAATCCGAGCAAAGCGCGGCCCGAGTGCCGGACAGTGTGCCAGTTTGCCCGCTACTTGAGCACCCTCACTCAGCAGGCGGGCTCCGTGCCGGCGCTGACCAATGGGGAGAACAACAACAACAACAGTGGCCAGGCCGAAAGCAATGGTCTGGCCAGCGAGCAGACGACTGGACGCCGGCGAGCTGGCGGCCGCCGTCGACGCCAATCGAGCCGCACCAATGGGTCGATAATGCGCAATAATAGGTCCACACTGAGACGAAGCGCCCGTCTTGGTGGGGCCAGTTTGCGCGGGGCCGCCTCAAGCAGTGTGGGGGGCTCCTCGTCGCTGGGGCAGCCCGAGCAGATCCAGTCGACGCTGCGGCGCAGTGCCCGCATCGCGGGCGTTCGCGGCGGGCCCCTCAGACGTCCGGCGGCGGCCAGACGCCAGGCAGGGAGTGGGGGCGGCGCTCGGGGCAGCTCGCGGCCCAGTCGCGCCCGGCGCTCTCGGGCGGCCAGCGATGCGGACCATCAGAGGGAGCTGGCCGCCGAGGGGGCGATTCGCCGAAGCTTGCGGCTGGCGCAGCGCAGCCAGCAGGCGCAACTGTGCTAGAGAGGCGGGCCGGGCCGGGCCCGAGCGCGCAGCTGGGCGGCGGCGGCGGGCGGGAGGGCCGCCGTTGCGCCTTGTGGCGGCCCGCAGGAGGATCGTTATGCTGTGAGATTGCTGTGCGGTGGTCGTCAAGCTAGTGTGCTAGTGTAAGTGTGAGTGTGAGTGTGAGTGGCGCATGTGGGCCGCCCAGATGCCGCACGAGAGTGAGCCAGCCTTGCGCGCATGGAGTTTCCTCCACCAAGACAGCGCGCACGAGGACAGGGCCGCAAATGTGGGCGCTATCTTGGCGCGGCCCGGAGACGAGCTAACGGTGAGCATCTCCTCTGGCGTTGGCCGCAAGGGGGGCGCTAGCGACTGACAGCAACACGCATACGCAGAGACAGAGAGAGAGACAGACTGACGCACGCAATCTCCCCTTGGCTCCCTCGCGCAACACAAACACTCGCCCGCACACACAAACACAGACACACGGCCAAGGTCCATGGAGAGCGGCTGCACGCAAAAAAGGGCCAAAGAGTTGCAGGGAGGCAGAATATTCCACCACCAACAACAATGCACACTCCATTCTCCACTTTTTCGCCCAAACACTAGTTCATGTTTTGACATTCGTACCCCCAACAGTTCGGCAAGCAGCCCAAGAGTAGCGAGAAACAGAGTGAGAGAGAGAAAATATAACACACACAGTCTACCACTTCTTCAGACCACTTCTTAGCCACTCACAACAGAGCAGAGCACACTGGCCAGCCAGCCAGCCGGCCAGCCCTCAGTTCCAATTTCATTTTGCCGCATTGAAACTTTTTTCTTCCAACAAGCTGTCTCTACTCCTCTCATCTATCAAGATCCCCCCGCAGGCGCCCCACAAGAAGAGGCCCATCTCCCTTCACCAAGCTCCTGTCTTGCCGCCAAGCCACAAGCGAACCAGTAGCCCCAAGCGCCAGCCATCCTCTAGACAGAAGCTGCCAAACTCATCACACACGCCCAACAGCAAGCTCGCCATCAGTTTGCCCACAGCCGCACAAGGACACCCACTTGCACGAGCCAACAGTAGAGCGCACAGCTGCACCAAGACACAATCGGCCTACAAGGAAGAGCAGCGGGCCGGAACAATAGCAGCCTTTTGATCGGCGTTCTGCCTCGTCGTTCAGCGTCATCCAGTCGCTAGAGAATTCCCAAGAGACTTTCTCTGGCCGCCCGCCAAGCTGCAAGAGCCGCAAAGGACCCTCTTCGGAGTGGTTTCTTGCGAATAATTAGCTCGCCAATTCGCTAATTAGCATACCTCTGGACGAGTAGCTTGCTAGATAGTTGGCCAAACTGATTGCACTGCCCGCCAATGGCCCATAGGGCTCCGGTTTGCCCACGGCCAATCGGGCGTCGACGAGAAGGTGCTAGCGGCAGGCGGCTGGCCTCTAGCACCGGCTGCCAGTCGCTGGGCTTTCTGGGCTTCCTCAAACAAAGGAACAATCGCTCTCTGCAAGTGTCTCAAGTGGCCATTTCATTCGTGCTGCTTCTTGGTCTGGCTGCACACATTCAAACAGGTGAGTTGGCGCAAACTGAAGTCGCGCGAGCCAAAATGCGTGAAAAGCTTCCTCTGTTTGGATGCAGTTAGCTGCGCCGTGGGACTGTCTCGAGCCGAGCGAGGAGAGACTGTGACTGCAGAGGTGTGGCCAGTTGATTGGCAAGCGAGCTGCATTGTGAGTTGTGAGGCGCCTTTCCAATTTTCGCTTCTTGCAATTCTCCAGCATCAACTTTCAACGAGGGTCCCCAAGAAATTTGCTGAAGTTTTCCATGTTTGCCCAGCTGAGCGAGTCCAACTGGCGCCAATTTCACGCTTCGAGGAAACAATTGTGTTCCCCGTCAAGCTGGCCTCTCAGACAATCGGCCTCAGAGAGCAATCGGCGAGTGTTCGCCTCTCAGACACCATCTTGGCGCACCATTTGTGTGACAGATTTTGTTGACTCCTCGGCCGACTTTCTGCCTTTGCTTTGGGCTTCCATTTGGACGAGAGACCAGCTGGCAGATTGCAATCTCCAAGAGAGCATTGCGACATGGAAACTACTGCATACTTTCTATTGTGGCTCCTTAATGGATTCTCGCGAACGGTCCAAAGTGGCTGGCCGTCCATTAGATTGCATTGACAGCGAGCGAGATGGCAAATTGGATGGGAGTTTTGCAATATTTGGCTAATCCTCAGAGCAAACTAGAGTTTTCGCGCGAAATTTTGCTGATTTCGCCCGCGGGCCCAACCAAGTCTCTCAAATCTTCAAGCCAATGTGTCGCCCATAATTTGGCGCCCATTTGTGAGCTATGGTCTCTTTCTGGGATGCTAGTAGTGAATAGCGATCGCGGCAATCAATCAATACCAATGTCTATTGCAGTGTTTCTTGATTAACCATATGCTTTGGGATTACGAGCTGACGGGACAAATTTCTCGCCCTTCATTCAAACAAACGCCAAACCGTAAAAACACCACAACAACCGAATGGAAAAACCGAATGGAAAAACTGAATGGACATACTCAGTTGAATCCTTCTACATTGACTCCAGACAGTCGCCGGAGCAACACGAATGGGACTACGAGAACCAGGCCGATTGGGCGCGGAGGCATAGGGAGTGCTCGTTGCGCGCCCAATCGCCAATCGATATTCAGCACAAGGACGTGATTGTGAGCCAGCATTTGAAGTTGCGCTTCTTCAACTATAACCAGCAGGTGAAATTCAAGATTTCAAACGCCCACCATACAATCAAATTGAACCCCATTCTGTCCTCCTACACAGAGGCCGAGTCGAGCCTGATGGCCGGCGGCAACCGTTCGTCTTTCCTGATTCGCGACTCAATAACTGGCGACGAGTATGTGGAGTTCACCCAACCTCTTGAGCGGCCCCGAACGAGCAACACAACAAACCAACAGTTGCACCACAACCAACCGGCAGAGGAACCGAGCGGCCAGCAACAACACAGTGAGAAACTGAGAACGGCCAAAGCTTCGAATGGAAGTGCGCCAGAGGTGGAAAGCAAGAGTGGCAAGGCAAACGGTTTGGGCCGCACGTCGAAGGAGTACGACTCCTCGATGGGCTCGTCCCATGGGCAGTCAGTGACTGGACTTGGTGGTGGTGGCAAGAGGCTCAAGCAGGACGAGCTGGACCGCGAGAGAGTCCCTCTGGAGCACACGAGACAACATTTGGGCCCGAAGAACAACGACTTGGACGAACAGCAGCAGTTGCCTTACGATGGGGCGCCCACCATAAGGCTCGACTGGCTAGACGATGGGAACAACGAGTTCAGACTGCGCGACATCCATTTCCACTGGGGCGAGAGGCGTGACAATGGCTCGGAGCATGCAATCGAGGGCCGCCGAGCGGCCATGGAGGTGAGTAGGCGGGCCAATGTTTTCAATGTTTGGCCCCTCCGTGCGGTCGCGACTCACTGAGTGTGTAATTTTAATCTCGCTCGCCACACCCTCCGGGTGGAGCTGGGCCACGTCTCGAGGGCAGCCCAAGGAGGCGGTCCCAAGAGGCTTGGAGCCAAGTAGACTTCCGGAGAAATGGGCCCTCCTCCTCCTTCAGTGGGAGGCACGACCTTTGCCCACGGAGCAAGCGGCCCTTGGGTGGCGCCCCTTGGCTGTCTGGGCCAGCTCGTAAGCTCGCCTCTGCTGCCGGCCTCTGTCCCGCCTCCCAATAACCTAATCTAACCGCAGTTGTCTTCCGCATTCGTGCCGGCGGGCTCGCCAACTGGAATGGGCGACCAATGGGGCGGCAAACACGCGCGCAGATGCATCTCGTGCACGTCAAACACGGCCTCGACGAGTCGGCCATTGGCTTCACTTCCGACTCGATCGCCGTCATTGGAGTTCTCATTGAGGTGAGTAGATGGGAGTGACTGGCTTTTGCCGCTTCCAGTGGGCAAGACTAGGCTCTAGCCGAGAACGTGGCCCAAATCTGGAGCACAAATTGGATAGATTATTCCAGAATTGGGTAATGGAATACCCAATTGCCCTTCTTGCTGCCACGATCGCTCGGCTCTCCAATGGAGCGGCATTAATGGATAAGTGATAATAACAATTTTGCTGCTCCAACCTCCGCTCGTGCTCGACAACGACAATCTGCCCTGACCAAATTGGCCCCAGTCGCATCGCAAGAGCAACGCCGACTTCAATCCCATCGTCAACCAATTGGTCAACATCAACGCCACCCAAGAGGCCCAGGAGATCGATTACAAGTCCATTTATGACCTGCTCCCAAGCAATCTGGCCGCCTTCTACACTTACTCGGGCTCCCTAACAACGCCGCCCTGTTACCAGGTGGTCAACTGGATTGTGTTGGCCGAGCGGCTGAACATGAACGCCAAACAGATAGAAATGTTCCGAAATTTGTACGCACCCCCAAGTGCACACAACTCGCCGGCCGAGAACTCTCACGAGGAGCAGCCGCCTCCAAGCCAGCGGGCCACCACCAACAACAACCACAGAGACAGGCCGGCCCAGCTCAGAGGCCACCAGGTGCACACTGCCACCAGCTCGGCCGCTTCCGGCGAGGCGCCAAACAACAGGCACGCCCACTGGTCGGCGGGCCAGTCTAGCGGCTCTGGGCCGGCCAATGGCGAGCAGGATGCCAATGGCGAGGGCCCCTCGCTCGATAAACTGATTGTGCCCAATGTGCGCTCCATTCAACCGCTCAACAATCGCACCATCTTGGCTTCCTTCGCCAAGCTCGGCGGCAATCGCTTTGACTCCATTTGGAGCTCTTCCGGTTCCAGCGCCATCCATTGGCTTCGACTGGTTGGCGGCGGTGGCCAAGCAGAGGGGAGTCCAATTGGCAATCCGCTCGTCGTTTCGGCCGCCCACTGGAGCTTGGTGATGGTGGCGGCCAGTAGCTGGAGCCTGTTTGTATTATCTCGTTCCCATCGCTAGCCGTTTCCTCTTGTGGCTCTCGTGTGGCGCACGCACACCAAACACCAGTGATAAAGTTGAACTGAAACAATTGAGACACAATGTGAACCAATGGGTCGCCTGCATGGCGCACTGAGGGCCATCCCTCCGACGGTGGTCCAGCGGAAACGGAAAGAGGAGCCCAAGGCGGAACGTAAACAATGCTCAAGCTTGTCTCAGGCAGTCTGCGTGAAGCGTAGCAAGTACTAGTCGAACCCTTGCGGCACGCTTCTGGGCCCACGAAGGAGAAAGCCAACTCTCTTTATTGTTATGGCTGTCACGATTATTATTGTTATTATCGCTAGTAATATTATTATTATTATTATTATCATTATTGTTGTTTTTGCTATCATTATCACTGTCATTGTTGTTCTTCGTAGGGGCCGCTCTGGTCCACTTCGGCTGCTTTTGCAGTCCCTCCATTCACTAGTGAGACGTAACCTGAGGGATAGTCTATGCGCATGTAAACAGTCTTCCTCCACCTATCTGCTGGTCGCAAATAAATAGTTTAACAGTTTCGACAACACGGTGCAACCCGAAACCCACTTAGGCCCATGTGTGTTCCTCTATCTTCCTCGGAGATTTTTTCCACCCTTATCTCCCAAGCCGCAGCTGCGGCTTCACAAGACTCACTGATGGGCAGCCTCCGCTGTGCAGCCTTAGTCTCCTTCTCTTCCTCAAGACTAACAAACTCTCCACCCGAAGTTCCTCCTCCAAGGCCACCGTGCTCGAGCAAGAGTCACAGAACGAGAACAAGGCGCCCTCGGGCGAAACTCGCAACTACTGGCCCGCCAAGTGACCTCGCCTGGGGGTAAACTAGACAGACGGACACACTTACAGCTGAAAAACATGGCCCCAGCGCATTGGTCTAACCTAAGCGCCCAGAAGCCGACGGAAAACCACCGGAGGCTACCTCTAGTGGCTGCCTTGTTTGGCCTTGAAAAAGGTGCACCCCTAGCTCAATTGGGGCCGTTCTGGATACTTTTAGCTCTCTGCTCGTGAGAGGTAATTTTTCTCGCCCGCTTCTCTAACGGTCTCTTTTTGCGAACACAACATCAGTTTGCCAAAAACTCGTTTGCCTCTCGCGGGCCACTGTTTCTGCACTGCAAGCCTGTTTCTTTCAGGCGAGCACCTGGGCCTCTTCTGTGCCCACAGAAAAGGCTTGCTGATGGCAAAACACAAAAAGCCCTCCATTGAAAGTAAGCCCACTGGCCCACTGGAATTAGACATTACCAAATCCGTGCTCACCAACAACTAGATGGGCCTCTCTCTGGTTGATGGGGCAAAAAAGAACCGCAACGCCAAGTGGAAAAAAGAGGCCAATGCTCGCGGCCAACTCCTGTTCGCGTTTCCATATCCGGCCTCAAGCCAACAGGCCGGAAGTCACCAAGCGTAAGGGTAGCACAAAATGTGGCCACTCTGGGGGCTTTGGACCGCTCGTTTGGAAATGTGCAGTTCGTTGCTCTCTGGATCTTTCCCAAATGAATTGAGGCTCATTTTTTCCGCAATGTTTTGACTCAAGTGCAAGCGGTTAAAGCGAAGAAAAAGAAGATCTAACGGGATTTGGATTCATGTATTGTGGAAGTTGGATTTTCTTGCCTTTTAGAAATGGGGCCAAGGCTAGACAATGTCGTCCGATCGGATGGAGAAAATATGGCTTCCTATCTTGAAGGTTGGTGGCTCATCGCTTGCGGTTGCTGCGAGCCAACTCGAGAGCACAAACAAGATCGATTTGGGACACTGTCGCTCTCGTTGGAGCACAGAGTTGGAGTCTGTCAGTTTTTGCTCAGAAACCAGCACTCAATCAGCAGAGACCACGAGTTAGTCCAACGAGACAAGCGAAGACTGTTGGAGCTCAAGAGACTCCATTGGAGAAGTTCCGATGAGGAGCTTCTGCTCGAGGAGCTGCCCAGCCAAATGGATCAGATGTCAGAGGAGCTTGACGATGATGAGCTGATGACCGAGCTAGATTCAAGCTCAACGCCCAACCATCACTTGGTGGCTGCCCTAGAAAGGCAGATTGGGTATTTTTCCTCCAAGAGACAATTAGGAGATGGACCATCGTCGTGTCAAGGAGGTGAAAAATTGACCCGAAACAAGTTGGCCAAATTGATCAATCTGAAGTCCAAATCAACAAAGTTCAAGTCTTTCAAGGACACTCATCCTCTCGAAGCGTGTCTGTACGAGTTGGAATCCATTGCGTTCGAGACAAACGAGCTTCTGGGCAGAACTCTCAGATCGCTAAGCGAGGACAAGATAAGCTTCGCCCTAAGGTTGACCAATACAATCGAGCGGCTGGGTCCTCTTTCTGATGACCCAAGTTTGGAGAGGAAAAAGCTGCTTGGGGAGGCGAGTCGAAGAGGCAGGGGGGCACACAAAGAGCTATTGACTAGCAACGATTCGGGCCTGTTTGGAGGGTGGACAAGCGGCGAAAGTGGCCCCTTTGAGCAGGATGGCGAATTGGGGCGCCAAGTCTCAGGTGAGATTGAAGCAAAGGGATTGGTGAGGAGGAGAAAACGTTGGAGATTTTTGACAAAAAGGGGCACCATTTCGAAATATTTCGAGACACGCTCGAGCAGGCCCGTTTTGGCGATAATCCAATTCACTTGGAGATTGTTTGCCGAGATGCTGAACACGAGCGATTTGTTCTGCTCCACCAAAGATGATCCATTTGGTGCTGCAGGTGCCTTGGGAGCCAGAGAGGCATTAAATTTGCAACAATTCAAGATATTTGCTTGCGTCGAGTGCGAAAAGTTGAGGGCCAGACTGAGGCACGAGTGGTTGCCCAAATGTTTCCACTTGATCTTTGAGCAAATGGAGGACCACATTTGGAGAAGAGGGGGGCACTCAAGACGGCCAGTGGAGGCGCGCGGGATTAGGGCCCGAGCGAGGCAATGGAGCGAGACTAGAATGGGATTATTTGGGGATTATTGGGGCAACAATGCGGACAGTTTGCCCAGTTTGGAGGCGCGCGAGAAGGAATACTTTGCCCATTTGGACGTCTTGCTGGCACAATTGATTAGACGCCACTTCTTGGCAGCCGCCTTCGAGCTCTGGCTCCAAAGGGTCAAGCGGAGCATTGGGGGCAGCTCGAGCGGCGAGCCTCTGCTTGAGCTCAGCGTGGAGCTCATCGAGCATCAGCACGAGGGGGCTCCTGTCTACGCGGCTTGTCGCTCGGCCGGTCTTGGCAACGACGAGCCGGGCGAGAACGAGCTTGGAGCCGATTCTCCACTTCGAAATGGCCTGGGGTCGGCCAAAATTTGTATCATGCAACCGAGCGAGTCGGTCAAGGAGACGCTCGGGTTTGTATGCGATGAATTGGAGCGTATTTGTTCGCGTCTGCCAAGACTGCAGAGTATCGCTGATTGTGCATTGGTGGCCCACCAAGACCCTTCGAGTGTCCAGCCGCAGAATGCAAAGTCCGGCTCGAACTGCTTCCTGTTCAATGCGGCCAACAGTCGCGATTTATTGGCCCAGGCCAAAGGAGAAATAGGCCGCCTGATTGAGCGTAAACCGGCCCAGCCAATGGACTCGCTGGCCGCCCGACTGAGAACCCTAGTCTCTGGCGAGCCCGCAAGCTCAAAGCGCCACGATGGGCCCTCTAGGGGCCCAGTTGTTTGCCCTCCAGGCTCGAGGGACGCTGCTTTTCGTCCTCCAGTGGAAGTTAGCCATTCGAAAGAACAGGACGGCTGGATGGCCAACACGGGCTACTTGTTCGTGATCGAGACGGTGAATCGCTTCCGCTCGGGTCAAGCCGACGAGGAGGAACTGCACGATGTTAGCGGGTGGCCAGGGCCAGGGACAGTCTCCGGCGAGGCTGGGCACGAGCCGGCCGGCGGCTCGTTAGCTCACGGGCTTGAGGCTGGCGGCGAGCGAGACGCACGTCTCACCGAGTTGGGACGCACTTCCAAACATATAGAACTGCTGGACGAGGTGGCCAGACGACTCAGTCTAGAGTTGGGCCGCTTCTTCCAGTGCGGCCAACTGGCCAAGCTCGACTGTGGGCCCCTGAGCGAGTCTCTGGCCAAGGTCGTGGCCCGCGAACGTTCCCTGTTGGTGCGTCTCAAGCTGGACGAGTTGGACAAATTGATGGAGAAGTTGCGGTTGCAGTTCGACGAGCTTGAGCTGAATATCGATCTCGAGATTGCGGTCGAGGACTACTTGAACGAGCGCTGGCAAGCGAAGCAGAGCCAACAGTCGGGCGAGCTCGAGCAAGAGCTTCTCTTTGACTCTCACGTGGCCGAATCTCCATTAGGTCTCGCGGATAATCTGCCCCCACCGGAAGGGGACCAACAACAGGTCGCCGAAGGGTCTTCCTTGGTGGACGAAGAGCAAAAGAGGGAGCTTGATGTGCAGAAGCGAGACAAGGAAGAGATGGAGGAGAACCAGGCTAGCAAGATGAATGCAGAAGGCGCCAGGATGTTGGACGAGGAGCAAGAGGAGGAACTGGTGAATGCGTTGTCGAACAACAACAATCTGAATGTGGCCCATTTGTTCGCCCTCAGCCAGTCGCAGTCCAAGATGGATCGCCAGAGAGTGAAACGGCCGGCGGGCGAGCTCGAGGATCGCATTGGAGAGAGAATAGCGCCCCTCATAGAGTGCAAACTTTTGGCCAAGTGCTACAGATACTTGGGCGAGTTTCTCATCAACGAATTGGACAAATTGCAAAAAGATATGCGATTCCTCTTTCTGGGTGGTCTGAGATTTCTCAGCGAGTTGGTTCCAAACAAAATGGACAAGTTTGAGGAAACTAATGATCGCTATCAGCTGGAGACGATTGACGACTTGGCGCGCCGAGCCAACGAGTTCAGGTGGCTCCTCGACGAGTCCTGTCAGAGGCTCAATGTTTGTAGACACAAATTGTTGCGCTCAAATGGATTCAGATCAAGAGTGTTGAGCGAAATTGTGCTCGAGTTTGACTGTCTGATGTTGCATCTGAGCGCCAAGAGGCTGCAACAATTGAAGTCGAGCAACTTGAAACAGCTGGATATCATTCAGGAGCTAGCCACTTGGGCCCAGAAACTTGGCTCCCGATTGGAGTTCCTTCGGTGCCAAAACGAGCTCATAGCCAAGGAGTTCAGACTGCTCACAGACGAAGTGGAGTCGGTGGCCAGTGGGGCCCATTTGGAGGCCCATGCAGACAATTCTGGTGACGATCGATCCAAAGTGATGGACTGGCTGATTTCGTCGGATAGACAGCATGCTGAGGGTGTGGAAAAATTGAAGCAATCCCAGGCGGCAGAGTGCAGGATACGTGTCCAAATACTCGACCAGTGGCACGAGGCGGCCACGTTTATGGTCCAATTTTGGCAGTTGACCTACTCGTTTGAGACGCAATTGGTAAAATGGCTCAACTCGGATGCCAGAAGGATCAACATTGACAATCTGGTGCTGGAATATCGCGAAAGATTTGTCGCCAAATGCGATCAGCTGGCCCGAGAACTGGAGCAGCGCATTGTTAGCGCTGGAGGGCGGCAGGCTAGCTGCAATGGACTGGAGGGTGGCATTTGGGCAACTTTTGAGCAAAATGTTGCCGAGCTGAAAAGCAGACTGAACCAGTTTGAGGAAACTCAATTGCCGGTGTTCAAATTTTTGACAAACAAACATCTGACAGACGAACATTGGCAAGAGTTGAGCAGCATCTGGTTCCTGGCGCCCAATGGGAGCGCCTCCAATGGGCTGGAGACGAGGCAACAGCGAGAGGAGAGTCTGATGCTGGCCAGAAAACAATTAAGGCCCGACAATTATACGACAGCAAATCAGTTGATTGAGCTGAAACAAGAGCTGGAGACTTACTCGGGCCAACACTTGCAGGGCGACCATTTTGTGGCCTACCTGCAGAGGCTCACCCACAGAGCCTCGATCGAGCACCAGCTGAGTGGGCTCCTCTTGGCCGAGGCGTCGAGGCGGCCAAATGGGGCTAGGAGACGGCTAGCCAGTGCCTTCAGACTGGCCAATTTCAGCCAACAAGAGCTGGCCGGGGCGGCCAACAAATTCATCGAGGCCAAGCTAAGTGGTAGCAAGGCGGCACTTTTGATCGGCTCTGGCGAGCTAAGGAAGCAGTGGGCCAATCGTCTAGTTTCGTGCTTTCTGAATGTGTGTCGGCTCACAGCCCTAGTGTCTAGTCTGGACCTACAACTAGGGTGCCAGATTCGCGTTGGAGCGTCCAAGAGGGGAACTAAAAAACAGGCGCCCGGATTTCTGTTGGTCAAGTCGGGACCCAAACTGCTGGACCGCCACCAGCCCCTGAGGGACGAGGAGCAGTCGGCGATGTTTATAGAATTTTTGAGATTATTTTGCGAGTGCCTCACGGTGGACTGTGACCAGCTGCAGAACTGCATAGACAGACTTAAAGGTGAGCTGGACACTGTTCGTGTTCATTCGGAGGAGATTGGTCAATTGTTGGACAATCTGAGGGGACTGAAGGCGCACGACTTGAAACAAGTGACCAGCTCAAACGAGAAACAGCTATCCCAATTGGAGCGAGACAACCTCAAATTGGAGCTCGACAGAGAGATACTGGCCACCAGAGAGTCACTGGTGTTGGCCAAGCAACGCGATGCTCTGAACAAGCGCGACAATTGCATCAGACAAATTGTCGACCGAGCCATTCCCGCCTTGAGGGCGGCCTCGCGGGCCCTCGATTGCCTAGGCGACGGACGGCCCCTGAAATGGTTGCGGTCACTTAGGCCACGTCCGCCCTTGGCTCTGAGGCTCGTTATTGAGCCCGTTTGTTTGCTCAGAAATGCCGCAACCAATGCCGGCCGTCCAGAGTCAGAGAGTGCCTCTGGACTCTCGTGGACACAGAGACGACTGGAAACAGCACCAAACGGCCCCTCCAGTGGCACGAGCCTGAGCCAGATTGCCCTGCCTAATACCATGCAGGCAAGTAGCAATTTCTCCGTAAGCCCAGTGAGACACTTTGATCCAGTGAGCGGGCTAATGACTGAAGATTATTGGCCAGTTGCTTGGCGAACACTGAACGGGTTGCACAGTTCCAGGCTGCTCAATGATCTGAGAAACTATGTTAATGGACGAATGATAGATAGGAAGATAATGATTACAATCAGGAGAAAGTACCTGTCCAGAAAGGAGTTCAGCGTAGAGTCCATTGGGAAGATATCGCGCGATTGTGCTGCCTTGGCGCGCTGGCTACTCGCGGTCGACGTCTATAACAGAGTCTTGGAGGTGGTTAAGCCAAGCTACTTGGATTATCTTAAATCGGAGGAGGATCTACGCGATTCCTTGGAAGAGTTGCTAGTGAAACGACAACAGATAGACCAATTGGGCGGCCATTTGGAGAGAACTGATGCAGCTATAAAAGAGCAGATCAGGAACCGAAACGATCTGGTTGATTTGCTGACCGATTGCTCGCAACATTTGCAGCGCGTTTCAGGCATACAAATTGAATTGAAACAAAAGGAAGAGCATCTCATTAGACAACTGGCCATTCATCAACGAAGGCAGTCGAATTTAATTAGAAACAGTGCAATCAAAGCGGCAAATTGCATACTAATTGTGCCCTCCACGGAATCCGACAAATCGCATCCCGCAACGCCAAGCTCCCTGGAGAAGCTCATTAGTAGGGAACTGTCTCGTGTGGAGTAGTGGTATACGAACGATGGGTGATTTATCTCTGGCTTGAAATCTCTACTCGTTCATCTATTCCCTCTATCTCTCCATCCGATTTGTCACTCGAACGCTAAGCGCGCCTTTCCAGCTAGTCGTCCTGCCCTCCTACACTCGAAACGAGGAAAAGGCACTAGTCTCGGCTTGATCAAGATATGTAGATGCACTCCAATTCGTGGACGAGACACGAATAAAAATTGTCCCTGTTATTGAAACTTTGACCTAGACAATACATTGTTTGCTCGGCGCCAACTTGCCACGCCACGCGGGCCGTATAACTGGCGAGCCAAAGGGAGACCTCGGCGACAATGCCGCAGAACGATCCGATTCTATGATTTTGTTTACCCCCATTTTCTCCTTCACCTGCGAGTCGGGCCTTTGCGGTGTCGCAGAGGGCCGACCGAGCTCTTGCTAGGAGTGTATCCCGCGCCCGAACTCTGATGTGAGGCCTACGCAGGGAAGTTCGCGGGCGTCGGGCAGACGAAGCGAGTCCGAGTGGGCGGTGCCTCGGGAACCGCAAAACCCCACCGCTTCAGTGTGGCTTATCGTGCCAACTTACACGAGTCTAGGGGCATCATTGGAGGCCCCATTGGCTGTCCTGGAACAACGACGACAACTCTCGACCGCTTGGACGGGCTCTGACTATCAATGGTCTCCGCTCACGTTAGGGTGCATCGCTTGCTGCCGTCGGAATTGTCAAGGCCGCGGGTCTTACCAAATGATTCTCACGCCAGACACCAGAGACCTCCCAACACTTTAGTGCCAGATGATGGCGCGAATTAAGTCTCTATGGATGACTCAAGCAGCATAGGTTCATGGAACTGCTTGTGTCGTCATTTACAAGACCAGTAACCCTCTCAGTTGATGGAACGACACCACTACACCGTTCAGTTTGAGCCTCATATCACCAAGTGGCGACATAAATCTTGAATTAAAAAAGACAACGCTGACCATGCCTCGCTCCACCAGGCCCCTCCACCTGCTAGTAGCACGGGCAATAATGGTCCAGTGGTATGGTGCATCCATCAATCATGTGCCGCCTTTGCTAGGGGCTGGCACCGGACCACATGTTTGTAATTCCATTGGGAGCTGGTGGGACGGAATGTCGCAGGCGAAAGTCGCTCCTCCACGTTGAAAATGTTTTCACTGCTGCGACCTGTATCGAGAGGATGCGTGTTTCTGGACGCATGCTTCCATTGCTTTTCCGTTCATTCGAATGCACTAATTTCTGAAATGAGCCACAGAACCATGGGACACATGAAGTCCCAGATCCCTTGGCACGCACACACACAGACACACAGCGCCACTCAAGGTCTGTGTGTACGAAACTGCGCGCAAAACGGCAAGCGAGTGTGAGACAGAAAGAAAGAATAATATTCGCTTATATTTTTCGAAGTTCGTGCTGTAGCTTTCTATTATATTTGCATTTGTTGGCACAATTTATTGAAACTTCAAAATATGATCTATCAAAACTAAGATTTGCGACTTTTACAATTGTCCGCAGGAATTATTTCTCATTAAACATCCATATTGTTGATCAATCTAGTGTGCGA
>Ga0058701_10000102_pt1 | contig 69189 bp, 48 predicted proteins | sample AgamicOrMae_FD_97039 | JGI IMG/M metagenome (GOLD analysis project Ga0058701, IMG submission 97039) | Agave microbial communities from Guanajuato, Mexico - Or.Ma.e | ecosystem: Host-associated > Plants > Phyllosphere > Phylloplane/Leaf | place: Guanajuato, Mexico | collected 2012-06-04
CTCTCTCTCTCTCTCTCTCTCTCTCTCTCTCTCTCTCTCTCTCTCTCTCTCTCTCTCTCTCTCTCTCTCTCGTTCTCCATCTCAATACTGTCCGTTTTTGGAGCTTGTCCATTTTCCATCTCCGCTCACACAGAGAGAGCAACAGAATAGGACCAAGAAATGCAGCACCAGACTGCCACTAGGGCCAACTCGTGAGTTTGGCAAGCACTGGAACTTGTGTGTTTACTAGCCGCAAACTACGTGCCTCCTTCGCCCGACGATCCTAAAGTCCGATAAGGTTCCCATAGGGACGCAATTGGTTGCGAGAGGCGCCACTTTAAATAGAAATGTTCCACTCGGCTCGCCACCAGTTGCAGCTCAGGCTGCCAAGCTGTCCAAGCCATGCGGAGATTCATTCTTTTCGAAGTCTCACTTTTTTTGGAATCTCGCAAACAACACCACTCAGTTTCGCTCGGTGCCTTACTGTGCCTCCGAATGGCCGGCCGCAAATGTATTCACTGGTCTCGAGCTCTGGTCTGCTGGTCAGCCAGTCGCTCATGGTCGTCTATGGAAAACAATAACAATCCTTGCCTCTGCTGTTGCCCTTCCTCGTTTGCGGGCCAAGAATGCGCGATGATTCCGGACGATAGAGATGCAAACAAGTGGCCTTTCTGTGTCGTGTGTGTGTGGCTGCCCATTGGTTTGTGTGCAGAAAGAGCAAATGGGCGAGTGGAAATTTTTGGCTCATCTTTTTGCTCGAGCATGCCTTCTTGGCGTCCGCCTACTTTGCCTGCCCACTCGAGGGACTTGCTTTGCTCAAAAGGGAGCGCAAAAATGGCCACAACTGCCGAGGATTGGCGCCGGCCAGACGCGCAAGCCTAAACAAGAGATCAATCCAACTAGAGTTGAATTGGCGGTTCGTTAGTGGTGGCGATGAAAGAGGCTGAGGGATGGAAATGGAGAATAGGGCATCTGGCCCGCGCGTCTGCCTCAAGGTTGGCCGGCCCTCAAACGGTGCGTCCATCCAAGCTTAGCTCTGGTCCAACTTGGCTCTTCGTGTCCATTTGGCACGACCAAATGAGTTTACTCAAAAATGAAGGTCGCCACTCCAATCAGCACCACGACCAACTTGGCCGGCCGCCTCCCTCAAACCGGCGCCACTCCTTCTCCTTCTCCTCCTCCTACTCTTGCGCCTCCTCTGCCGCCCTCTCCCAAGCGAGAGCCATTTTGTGCTCCAGGCGCCACCAATTGACCCCGCCGGGCGCCCACACATCCAACAGACGCGAAGACCCTTTGGGAATTCAATTTCCCTGCAGGCGCTCCACTGGCCCATTCATCCAATTGGTCAACGTCGATCGCAAGTCATAAATCCAATTGCCATACGCGAGCTCTCCCCTCCTATCGATTCTCCTCCATGAAAGCCCGCGAGGCAGAACCAACTCCAGTGAAACCCTTCTCTCTCTCGCTCTCTCTCTCTCTCTCCATCTCGCTTGGCCGCAAGCTCAAAAAACACCTCAATCATTCGCCATTGCACAACAACAACTACAACGGCATCAACAACAACATCAACAACCTCAGTCAAAGGTGAAACTGTGGATAGACACCGGCAGTTCGGGTGGCGACCCGGCGAAGTGGTTGGCCAGGACGACAGCTGGCCGGCCAACCGCATCGATTTCCATTCATTAGGAGCCGCAGAAATGGCCACCATCAATCAGGATAATAAGTGAAAAGGAAGGCTCCAGCTCCGCCGGGGAGAAAGCGGCTTCTTTTTGGCCGCGAATCAGGTGAAATGATCATTAGCGAGTCGAAGAATGAGAGAGAGAGAACCTTCTCATGGTGCAAAGCTCTCTGTGTCTCATTATTGGCAAAGCCCCCCAATCGTCGTCCCTAAGCTCAGCTCTGGTCGCACTTCTTGGCTAGTGGAAGCACGTTTGCCTCAGACGCGCCGGCCATTGATCAGCGTTGGCAAGGCTTGTCTCCCGATCAGCTGAACAAGTGGAACCTGTTGCAGCGGCTATCTGTCCCGCTCGAGCTCCTTCTCCTCGACATTTGCATAGACGCACACAGACAGACAGACAGACAGTCGAGACTGAGCCAAGTGCGCTGGGCCTGATACAAAGAAGAGAGAGAGAGAGAGAGAGGCTAAGAGAAAATTGTTAACCGAAAGCCGGCTTCATCGGCCGGCGATCGTGAGCCAAAAAGTGGCTAAGGAGAACTTTCTAGGTCATTCATTTGGCTCCTTCTTTGCCTTCAGCTCTCCTCTGTCGCTTCTCTCTGCCTTCTGAGTGCACATCCTGGCCAGTCTCGTTTACTGTCCAACCAGTCGGGCCGGCTTCCAAGAAGAAGCCGGACGAGATCCCGTTGCGTCTTTGCCGGCTGGCTTTCAAGCCAACTGGGCGGCAGGCGAACAGTTGGCTTGAAAGTGTTAGCTCGCGTGGCCACGGCGCCCATTTGCAACTGTTGCTGGCGGCCAAACCACTGCTGCTGATGCCTCAAGAGACACAGACGCCAGACCGGCGCATTTGGAGCCGATCATAACTGAGAATCGGCCTGGCTCGCCGGTGGCCAAGCGGGCAGAAACATATGAAAGTTTTCCCCCTTTTTGCTCGCTCCATTAGTCGATCGGGCGCCATTTTTTCTCCCTCTCTGTCCAAGCCAGAGCTCAGCCATCTTGTGAGCCTCCTCGCTGAACAGTCTCGTCCGATTCAGTGGAATTCCAAAGCTCCAGTGGAAGAGGCCACTCTCTCCCTTTGGGAAAGTTGCTCGGCTTGGACAAGTTTGCAAAAACAACAGGAATGCTTGCGGACGAGCTAAATGAGCTACGAAGAAGAGAGGAAAACGAAGAGAAAGAAGAAGGCCAATTAATGCGAAAATAGTCTTCGCTGGCCGGCCAGTTGGTGGATATTGTTACCGCCTACTTTGGCGGTGGTCTCTCTCTCTCTCTCTCTCTCTCTCTCTCTCTCTCTCTCTCTCTGGATGTGCAATTTTGCTGCCCGTCTCCCTCGATTCGGCCAAACTCACCTCACTTTTCGCCCATCGAACACACATTGGATGCTCCAAAATGGCCAACATTGCCCACTCGGCCGCCAATCTTCAACAAGATTCCACAGTTGAAGACTAAACAACTCGAAAATGTAAATCCTCCTTCTGATGTTTTCCTACACGCCTCAAGGCTCTCCCATGGAGACGATGAGTCCTCCTTGAGCACCTCTACCATGGAATTCGTTGCATTTGAAGGCGGAGAGTCTCTTTCACAATGCTCCAGCTTTCAGGTTGGCTGTCATGAGCGAGCAACGGGACGAAAGAGGATGCGCCAAATCACCAGAAGGCACACCAGACAACTGGCGTCCAATGTTGGTTCGAGGGATTGCCATTGTCAAGTTCGGATTGTTTTTCTGAAGTGCCCGGCGTTGCGAGAAGAATGTTTGCGATGCTAAAATTTGCGTGAGTTCCCACTGAAAGGCGAAAGGCAAATGGCGACTGGCGAGCGCCAAATGGCGAGACACATTTTCAATGTCACTTCTTGCCCGTCTGGTGTCCTCCAGGTGAAGACTGTTGTTCGCCCCCTCCATTGGGCTCTTCGTTGGCAAGTGCCCCCATTGAGTGGTTCCTTTTCTCCTCACAGACCAGCGGCTAGTGTTGCTGCGTTAAATGTGGCGCTAATCTGGCCCGATCTGAATCTCCTGGCTCCAAATCTCGTCCGTCTGTCTCCTCTCTAATCGTCTGCCACCATCTCAATCGTGTCATTTCTCTTCCGCGCTTCCTGCCCATTTCAGTTCAGACTCCCTGTGCAGTTCGCGGAAGACCGTCCCCGAAACGTCCGTCTTGGCGGGATGCTCCTCCGCCAAGCTAGACGAGTGGAGGAGCAACCCGAAATGCATCAAGGAGAAGAAAAATCGCCACCAACTCGACTTGGCACGCAACTCTTTCTCGCCGCGCTGGCGCAACAAATTTGCGTGCCAAATTTGCGTAGATCGACCATTTCCTCGTTCCAGGCAACCCAAGATCTAGCCAGCCAGCCAACAAGCAGAGCCACCAGCCGGTCGGCCAGTTTTTCTTGTAGCTCGAGGTACGAAAGACGGAACACATTCTTCGGGGCGGCAAATTGCAACAAACAAACAAACGAACAGCCAACAGAGTGGACTGACAAACAAAGATGCCTGCCAGGGGCAAGCAATGCTCCATTCTCTTCTTGTAAACCTTGGCCTGTGATTCTTTGTGCTCTCCAATCTCGACCACTGATGCAACTGGTGCGGTTTCAATGGACAAATTCGGCCAGATGGAGGAGTCCGTGAAAGGCAGTTGACGCGATTCAATTGATTCCCATTTCGTCTTGTTCCTCTTTCTCCAGCTTACCACTGTCTGTCCTCCACTCTTGTCCTCGTTCTTCCACTCCTACAACAGATCGACTTGTTGTGCTGGTGTGGACAGAATTAAGCGCAAAATAATGCGAGAAAAAATGGCCAATTCCCATCGTTGGCCTAACACCAACTCTTAACAGTCACAATGTCCCCATTCTCGAATCTACTTTTCAACCAAGTTGGTGCCTCAGCAAGCAAGCAAGCAAGCTAGCTAGCTTGGCGAAGAGAATTTAAATTTCTCCACTTGATCTGGTCTAAATCGCATTCACAATATATCAGGATCTTCTCTCAACATGTCCAATGGCTGTCGTTGATCCCTGATATTAATGTGAGTGCCTGTGTGTGTGTATTAGAGAGCAACAAGGGTTGACCAGACGACTGAAAAGGACTCATTTTTCGCTTGATTTCCTCTCAGGTTGAACTTGAACCAATGCGAGTGAATGAACCAGTGGCCAGCTGGACTGTAGCTGGACAACAACAAACAACTTTTGTAGCTTCGAAAGATTGGCCTCGGACGAAGAAGAAGGGGGAGAAGAAGAAGAAGGAGAAGAAGAAGAAGAAGAGAGAGAAAGAAGAGCATGTTGCATGGGGCTTAGGAAGGCAACAATTCCTCTCTCCTTGTCGTCGTCTCACACGCATCTGCCAACCATGCTCCAGTCAGCAAAAAAGAGACAATCCTTCTTAATGTTTGACTTGAAGGAACAAGATTTTCATCATTCTGGTGTTTCTTTATGGCAAACAAAGTAGAGACAAGCTTTATATCGGTACCAGTCAACAGCACCACTTAGACACCAGCCATTGTTATCGTGGAAGCTCTACCAACGAACTGACGCTTGCCAAGTTCTCGCAAACTGCCCGAAAAGTGAGGGGTGGACACAGTGGACGCAATTGTTAGCTCTCATCTTGACCGAGCAAGAACCGCCCCCTTTGGTTTAGTTCAGTTTAGTTTGCGAGTGGGGCACAATCATCTCTCAGACTGACCGGAATTCGGCTCGTGCTGATGGACACAAAACAAACTTGACCAAAGCACAAAGAGGCTCTGAAAGAAGAACAAATACTCATCGGCAAAATTAGACCTGCCTGGCTTCATTTTCGGCCTGATTGCTCCATTTTTTATAACGGAATTTTTATTCACCCAGTATGGATTAAGAACGGAAAATTTTAACTATGTTCGCCTCTTCCCTGTCAAGGCCTGTCTCTTTTCCTTCAGCTTCATCTGCCTCTCTTTTTTCGTCTTGTCTATTAATTTCTTCTCCACCTTCTTCATATGACGAACCTTTTGCAGTTGTGCCATCATCTCTAGCCCCTCTAGACGGGCCTTCTCGGTATCATTCTTCAAAGCACTAACCCTTTCAATAGGGTCTGGCCGTTTGGGAATAAACTTGGGCTTATCTTTGTAAGGCAGCTCTTTCTGTAGCTGTTTAGGTATTGTGAACGGTCTAAATTGGAATTGTTTTCTTTCTACTGGTTTGTAAATGGAATCGGGATTTACATTATTGGAGGCTTTCAGACCCTCCTCGTGCCTGATGCGACCCAGGGTACGAGCTCCACGCCATTTGTCGCGCTCTTCACGGGGCATCATCAGTGTCTTAACAGTGATACAGAATTTAGGAACGTCCACACGGTACCAGGACCTCAGGAACACTATATCGCTCATTAAAATCTTGTCCTCAAAGGTGGCCCTAAATGCTCCATCAGGATTCTTGATAGGCTTTTTCACCAAACCACGAATACCACTCACAGTTCTGATCGGTGCGTTCTCGAATTTTGCAACCTCTAATGACGATGTGAACATGCCCTTTATGAAAGCAGTCTTGGTGAACACCTCCATAGGATAGCCAACCAGTTTCAGTTTCTTGACTATATCGGCACTTTTGTCTAGTTCCATTATGACACCCGTAGCCGAAATTCGGAAATCTTGTGTGAATCCATCAGTCTCTTGCATAGCTACAAGTCCCGTTCCCTGGGGCGCTAATGGACCCCAAAATGTTGCCATACAATGAAGATGCCACGGTGTGTACTTCAGGGCTCTATTTCGCATGTTATCATCCATAACATGATATATCGGCGCCGTCTGGAAGCGGCGCCATCCCGTTGACACGATGAGAGGGTCGCGAGTTTTGAGGATCCGCTTATACCATCTATGTTTCTTCAGGCGTACACGAATGAAACCCTCACCAACTTCACCAGGTTGAAGACCACCGACAATAAGCGGGTAACCTGGGTCGAATGTGTCTACCAATTTGGCGGGCATCCTATCGAATTCCATGCGAACATACAGACCAGCCCTGCAGCCTTCGACTTGCAATCGAGTCTCTTCATCTAAGCCTTCAAAGATTGCTCGATTCATATTTGCTTGCTGTTGCAATTTCTCTTTCTGAGTATCATAGAAAGTTTTCTCTTCTACTACAGGAGTTTCGTCAAATTGACCACTGTCATATTGGGTATCGAATTGACTCTTTTTACGCATCTTCTTGAGCATCCTCATCTCAGCATCATCGTCTTCATCATCTTGGTCTTCTTTTAGTCCGTCAGCATCCTCCCTCATGGATTCGTATGGTCGCTTTTCAACTCCACCAAAGGAGACCTTTTTCTTTTGATCCTTTCCGACTGCTGTCTTGCTGGCTTCTCCCTCTTCCTTAAGGCTCGCCTCTCCTGCCTCCAAATCTTCGAAGTCATCGTATATCTCGTCATCCTCATCGCCTGACTCTTCGTTTTCCCCGCCCAACAATTGGAACGCATCTTCGTCTTTGTTCCATCGACCTGTTACAAACTTGTCCCGGATCGAAGCTGTCATCTTGTCATAATTCTCCTCGGTTATTGGCTCGTACCTTTCGATTGTTCGCTCGATAGAGTTTTCCGTAGGTCTCATAATGAAATCATCAGGGTCGTAATCGAGGGTAGAGGAAAGACCAGACAGTATGTTTTTGTAACCTGTCAGGCCCCCGTAGACGAATCGCTGCATATCTTTATGCTCGCTCTGACGTTTGAAGAAATTCATTTCTGCCTTTTCACTAAGATTCTTCTTCCATTTCAGCTCCTCTTTGTCACTCAGAGATTCTTCCTCATCAATATTTTCTTCATCGTCTAAGCCCTCTAGACTCGCAAGTTCATCTAGTTCTTCATCATCAAGCTCATCTAGTCCCTCATCCTCCTCATCTCCAAAGGCCTCCAAATGCTGTGGAATGGAGGCTGCATTGGCACGAGGCTTGGCTTTCGGACGCTTACTTGACTTTGTGTAATTATCCAAATTTTCATCACTATAATTGCTATTCGCGTCACTATTATCACTTTCATCATCCTCATCGAGGCTCTTGGTTCTACTATCTCCATAGTCTTCATCATCGCTAGCATCCTCATCATCATATACATACTTATCATCTTTCTCAGACACCTGATCAGTAAAGAATTTGAATTCAGAGCGTCGCATATTGTCATCTATGGTCTGCTTCGAGTCAAGCATCTTCTCCATGATCATATCAGACTCTTGTGTGGCGACTCGACTCGCAAAAGAGTGAGAACCTCCTACCTCAATGTATACGGCATCCTTGTCACATAGAACTCCACCAACACCACAGAAAGGGGCATATATGAGACGCTCTTTTTCGCTCAGTGAACCCTTACGACGCTCTCCACTTTTGGGCAAGGGACAAGGGTCTGGCATCGTCGAGATAGCTTTTATACGGAAGTCGCCACAACCGGGTATGTGAACATCTGAACCATGGGGCATGGGTGTACCGCGGACGTAACCATACATTGATACCCGGCGATCAATATCTCGATCGCGTCGTACCACTTCGGGCTCTGTTAAGTCCTCCAAGCGATCGACCACAACATAAGGGTGGCTCTGTTGCCATGTAAGGGGCCTGAACTTCATTACGTTCACTTGTTGGGCTATCTTCTGAGTATCACGCTTGTTGTAAATATCGTGAGTGGTGCCGTAGACGAAAAATAATTTGGCCCCCTTGTAAATCTCTGTCCAAAATCGCTTCTTCATCGTTTTCTTAACCTTCTTCTGATCAGCTTGACTTTTCACCTGGTCTAGATGAGTTAATATTGCCATAATCTTAGGGAATCCATGTGACTGACAAATATTAAGGAATTCAAACAACTCCATTTCGAATCCGAAACTTGCATCCACCATAAGGAGGACCAAGTCTGCAACTTTTGCTACGTCAATCATGCAGTGGATGTCATTGTTACACTCGATTAGTGTGATTCTCCTCTTTTTTCCCGAGACCACAGTGATGGGCCCATTGCAGGTGCTCAATCCGTGTCTCGTGAAGTATTTGACTAGAGATCGTATAAGGGTAGTCTTGCCCACTTGAGGTGGACCAACAACTGCGACAACCACCGGTGGCGGCTCAAGAGGCGTTCTATCAACCAGTGGTTGGTGATATTTCTTCTCAAGGATGTCTTGTTTCCTCCTGAATCTCTTTTCGGCAGCCTTAGGAGCATTGATTGCGAAAGCTTTGAAATTCCTTTGCTTCCTCTTGGCAAGCGGGTCAAGTCGCATGGGCGTCTTGCCCTCCTGACGACCCTTCTTTGTGGCCTTAAATTTGTATTTGTCCTCATCCATCTCAGTAATTCTGAAGCTATCTTGGGAAGAACAAGACAGGTTAATAGGGCGAAAAAGGGAGATGCTAAATCAGTTTGGCTGATGACCACCACGTGGCTTGACTGAAGCGTGGAGTTTGTTATTGCGCAGGGAGGGGGACGAACGAGGGGAGAGGAGAAGGTGAATTTGTAAACTCGCGCGCCACAAACTGCTAACAATAAAAGCAGCAAACTGTCTTTTCCATGACGGGACTTGTAATTCGCGGTTTCGATTGTTATAATCATCTTCGAACAGTCCCTATCTTTCTGTCATTTTTTTGTCTAATCCGGATATCAGCTAACACAGTGGCAGCAAAATCTGTCAAGCTGGTTAATCGCCCATGAATATAGATATCCCCATCAAGAATCTCCCGGAACTTAGATACTAAACAACATGCATCCTTACTGCATTTATGTATTTGATTCTTCAACTGCCAACGAGGCTGCGATAGCCGTTAGGGAAGGACAATATGAAAACATAATACAATATCATAACAATAAGCATCAGCACATGAAACCTCCAATGCTACCCCACCAGGGTGGTCCGCCTCCTCCCCCGATGCAAGGTGCTCCACCAGTGCAGCCTACACATCATATGATGGGGGGTCCTCCATCACCCTCAGCATACACTCATGGTCCAACACCACAGCATCATGTCTCTCCGCCTGTGCATATGCAACAGGCACCACCTCCTCCGATGCCAACTTCAATGCAGCCTCCACCGCCTATGCAACATCAGCAGCAGCAACAACAAGCATATGATCCAAATCTATCACCCCAGAAGATCAAAGAGAGAGAGTCCAAGCTTGAGAGACTCGGTCTGCTCGCCCAAATGACCACTCAACCTCCACCCCCAACCATGCATCAGATGACAACTCTGAACCCGCCAAATCAGCGTGTTAGTCAACCACCTAACGGGCCGCCGCAACAGCAGCATCAACCTCCCCAACAACAGCAGCAACAACCTCAGCAAGCACCATTACCTCAGCAAACGCAACTTCAGCCGCCCATGTCTCAAAATCAATCACAGCCACCACGTCAGCAAATGCCCCACATCAAACAGGAATCAGTTCAGCCACAGCAACAACAAGCACAACACCAAATGGACCCGCTATCCTCGATGGCTGCTCTAAGCGAATGTCCCAACATGGGCGATGATGGTTTCGGCCACACCATCCACCATCATCCCCCTGGCTAGCGGGCAGTCTAGAAATTCCAAAACAAGTAGACTATTCGGTGAATGCGAATACAGATCCTGTGCTGCGGTCATAACTACTGCGGTATCTCTCCATATTTCTGATGCGATTGCAGTTTAGTTGAGCGCGACGAAAATCAACATTCTGACGGCAACGTTTGGTTCCTCGATTCTAATTACATTCGAACATCTCTTTTCAAAGCAAACAATGGCGACCATGGTTATCTTGAAAGCCCATCATGTCGTCAAGGTGATGGTGTTTGGCATGACATCAAAACATTCAGAATCTCGTTATGTCCGAGAGGGCCAGCATAGTTTTGATCCATTCTAGTTATGTTCCCGATATTACCATAGAAGACTATAGTCAATGAATCAATAGATCAATATACCAGATAGTTTAAAAAATCAATCATAACAAGGAAACTCATAACGAATTTTTATTTTAGGATAGTTCAATGCGTATACATCGCGCAGTTCGCAAAAATGCCGTCCGGAAGCTGGTACCTTAATACTGAGAACAAATCATCAATCACAATATGCGCCCTCTCGATAATCACGATTGGGATTGTGATGATTTTTGCTGGAGGTTTGGTCACATACATATACTTCACAGAGATAACACCACCAAATTATGATGCATACTATCAACGTTATGTTGGTTCGAGTTTTCCTCGTATTGTTGGTATCTTGGTATTAATGATAGGTTTGACTTTATTTTGGGGAGCAAGCATATTTTTAGTTTATATTCACTGGAGGGGCGAAAGTGAATCGGGTGGCTCAAACGCTGATGGCTACTTTCATGGTTCTATCCCAGAGAGGACTCAGTTCAAGTCCGATACAGAAATAACGCCCGCGCACCGGTCCGAGAGCACTTACGTTAGAGAAAACTATGTTGCTTAGTCGTCCATTGATTAGTAACCCTTCCCTATCGGTAGACAAGTCAAAGGAGAAATCTTGCGCTTAAGCCACTAGCGCGGCGTCAAGAACCTCCCCCATATGATCAACAATTGATGGACGAGGAGACCGCTACGCGCAGGCGCCTATCTTGGATCCTGGGTCCGGCGATGAGCCTCTGTTTGTCTCTAATGCCCTATTGCTACACTTTCTGTCGAAAGAATCGCGAAAAGGCCTGATTTTTAAGTTGCACAATCGAAAAGTTTGTTGCCGCAGAGTAAAAAAGACAATTGAACGGAGAACATCCGGGACAATATTAGGTTCAATTAAATTTTTATGAGTGGACAAAATCAATTCATGACTCCCCCTGCTTATCACCGGCAAGGAAAGCATTCTCACCGCATTCTTAGCTCCTCCATTCTTCAGTTATCAAATCCTCCATATGTTAGGGCTAACTCGCTTGTTGGTATTAAGATTGAAAGACATGAGTTACTCGCAGTCTCATCTAGAGAGCCTCATCTGGTCTTAATCGAACTCTCGTTGCAGCTCTAACGCCATGGTGAATTTATGTTAGCTTTGTTGTAGTTCTATCTAACTTTTAAAAATCGTTCAATCGAACATAGTCAGTTGACTGTCAACAAGATTGAAAAACTACAATCTCAAATCGAATGCAAACAAGCTCGATTATCGACGAAAGAGAAAGTATCTTGGCGAACACAATGAAACTCAAACTATCATCTACGGTTACTCTTTTTGAATTTCTGTAGGTGGTAGTCATCACTTGCTCTACTTCGATGTGGCGGTTTCTTTCCATCTTTCGCCGTCTGAACTCGATACTCAATCTCGCGAGGCTCTTCCCCAACAGCTACAACAGGTTCTACGACGGTTTTAGCGGAGTCTTTGGCACTACCTGAGCCACCACGTGAATGGTCGGATCGAGACTTGTCAGGGCCATGTCTCATTGCGTATGATGATCGGTTGTGATGGAAGTTACTGTAATTTGCTTTCCGGGATCTGGAAGGATCATTGGACTTATTGCGCGACCCGGAGACGAGACGGAGCTTTGCCTCCTCGGTCGCTTCCATTGTTCTAATCTTTTCATCAATACCCAAATCAACCTCGGGTATCCCATTGAGCATCTGACTAGATAACATAGCCTCACTACGCTCGTCTCTAGTGGTGGAATGAATCTTTGCTAAACTGTGTAGTAGGATGTCATCGACTCTCTCTGTCGCTTCCGCGCTGGGCAATGTGAACAAATCAATATCCTGATCATTGGTATCGGTGCCAGATTTCGTCTCTTTAGATTTGGTAGCCTCTCTTCTTAGTCTAATCTGCTCATCAATGTATCTGTTCATTTCGGCATCCTCATCACGACGATTTGTTTCATTTGAGAAAGTGTTCTTGAGATCCAATTCTCGTTTGAGTTCCTCGACTTCCTTCTTACCCTTCTTCTCAGCCACGGACAAACTTGCACTTGCCGAGTGCACATTTGAATCCGCTTCGGATGAAACTATGATTCCTCCGACAAAGAGATCTTTTCCGACCTTTTCAGATTCAGAGAGCTCCCTGATGAGCTTAATACGCTTTTGAGTCGACTCATCTTCCTCTATTGGTGTATCCTCATCAGAATCGGGTGGTGCAGCTCTAAATTTGAGAGGCATTGTTGTCAGTCTTGATATTTCAAATGTTTCTAGTTAGGTTAAAAGACCATTGTCCTCTTGTCATCAAGTACTACCAAGAATTCATCGAGGATACATGTGGATGTAAATTTTCCAGCCGCCGCTAGCCAAGAAGATGGAATATTTTGAGCACAGCGCGCAAGAACGCGGCGATAGAATAGGCTAGGGAGGGCATGAATCTGGAACTGGCGAAGGAGACTGTCATTGAATCTAATCCGTATATAGGATATGATTGTTTTTATTCCGTCTTTCCAAGATTGGATCTGGATTGTGTTGATGCGATGCGGGTTGTATCTGGGTTAAAGCTCGATACAAGCAGGATTCACAACTTTTCCCGTGGGATCTCATGCAGGTGATTCTGCTCGGCCTTGTGATCAATCTTCTTCTGGCGGATCCTCTTTATCAATCCTATCCATTCTCAAGTTCAAGATCTGGCTTTGGGTTAAGAACAAACTTTTTTTCAATTGTTCCCGCTTCTTCACGGCACCCAGTAACAATCTGCATTTTTCAAGGTCATAACGTAACATAGTGTACTTTTGTTTGTCTAACTTGTCATCCGGAAGTGGATCCGTATCCTTATAGGAGGTCACCTGCAACCTCCTTAGAAGGGGAACACCATTGCGAGCTTCACGCTTCAGTTGCCAATAGGTGTGTATTCTATCTACATAATCAGACCTGAGTTTTTCCAGGCTTTTAACACACTCTTTCCTTCCCCTTATCGAAAAGCACTTCTCGATTTCTTTCAACTTGGCCCTGTCTACCTTGATCAAGGCTGTCTTTTTCTCACGCATCTCATGACGTCTTTCCGCTAATAACTTTCTAGTTTGCTTAAGCTGCTTTTTGCGCTTGTCGTCCTTTCTTCTGTAATCTTCGGTGTTCACATCCTCATCTGTTTCGTCTCCGGAATACATTCCTCCACCTGCACTCGCGTCCTTTGGAGTGTGCTTATCACAGTAGGCCTCTTTTTTGACATCAGTAAATTTCCCTCCACTGGGCGAATCGTACTCGCATTGACTGATTTTCATGTATAACTTGGCCTGTTGAGCGCATGTTACATGGAAAGATTGGTAACAATCCTTGCTTTCACACTGAATACAAGCTCCGACCTTCTTCTGCTTGCATATATAACAGTTCAGCCTCCAACGAGATGTAGGTATCTTATGAATGTTCTCGATTGGTTCCAAGAAGACGGTGTTGGCGAAGTTCACTTCCGGAATCCAAAGAGCACATATGACATGAGACCACCTATTATCGTCAGTTTGTTTGAATGCACCATCAACATTCGGACAAAAAACACAGTTAACATTTCTGAGTGGCGATTGCAAACAACGCCTGCATAGCCATTGTCCCTCTGGAACGTATGGCACTCCGTAACACTCTTGATGAACAGCTAGATCACACATATCACAGAAGAGTATGACGTTTGCATTGTTGCATTCTCCATCGTTACAAATTGCACAAACAGCGTCCTCGTCAACAGTTGGAATCACGCTTTGTGCACCGTTTTGACTTTCAAAGTAAGATTCTTTCTCGAGACGATCCATGATCTTTTCAAAGTCTTGCTCGGTAATTTGAAAGTTGTTTGGCTTTCCCACTTTCTTGTTGAAGTCCTCAAGCCAAGCCATGTCTAGCAAGTCCATGTCGTACTCAACCGTATTATTCAACTCCTCAGGATCCGGTTCCTCATAGATATAATAGCTATCTGGCCTCTTTTTCTTGGATCTAACGTCCTTTATTGCTGTATGAGTTCTTTTCCTGTATTCGTAATTTTGAGCTTTTCTGAAGGATGGTTGTGGTAGGTTTAGTTTCTTACTTTCATTGAGATTATGATGATGATTGGGATGATTATTGTTATGGTTAGCCAATTCCGGTGATGTGCTGCTGTCGCATCTGATTATAGGTAATCTGAGTGTTTCAGGTATTTGATGCTGCATCTTGGAAATTCCCTTTTAAGAGCATATGATATGATATGTAGAACTAATAGGACCCAGAGGCTCCCAAACAAGCAATATGGCTGGCACTCCGAGACGAAGATCCAACCAGGCCCATTAAGTGCAAAATTCCCTTGCAGCACTTTTCATGGCAGTCAAGTTGTTCCCTTGCACGAGGCGCGAACGGACGCGTCAAATTATCGCGTGCTAGCAGCGTGTTGAAAGAAAAGTGTCGATCGTACATCGTACGGTCTGAAGTATTCACTTCATGTCATGATGGACTTGCACTCTCGGGGGTTCTCACACGATTATATCTCTCTTACTTCGTCTCAAGTTAAACAATCTATACATGTTGAAGAAAGAATAGTTTCCGTCAAGATGAGTAAACGTTCCATCGAGTTCAAGGATGTTGTCGTCTCTGAAAAGAGAAAGCGACTGGATGGCGACACTATGGTCCGCGTCGGTCGAGAGATTGCCGTACCTCAAAAGAAGCATTCAATGAAGCGGCCAATCACGTTGCTGACTGGACATGATGGAGAGATCTTCACAACCAAGTTCCATCCCGCTGGAACGGTAATCGCATCTGCTGGGGCTGACCGTTCCATATTCTTGTGGTCGACTCGCGGAGATTGTGATAATTATATGACTTTGAAATCAGCCCATTCGCACACCATGACAGAGCTACAGTTTTCAGTTACGGGAGATAGATTGTTCTCTTGCTCGGCCGACAAGGCAATCATAATATGGGATAGCATAACGGGCAGTCGGTTAAAGAAACTTCGTGCTCATCATACCTACGTAAACTCTATCTCGACAGCCCCTGGCAATGTTAACCTGTTAGCCTCTGTCGGTGACGATCGCACTCTTAATGTATGGGATTTACGCCAAAGGAGAGTAGCCCACTCCTTTGAAGATAGATATCAACTTACTGCAGTGTCAATCAACAAAAGCGCTGACCAGGTCATGGTGGGAGGCATCGAGAACTCTATCAATGTATGGGATTTGAAGAGGGGGAAAATTCACTACACCATGGCCGGGCACACCGACACGATAACAGGCCTGAGTTTAAGTCCGGATGGGCAACATTTGCTATCAAACTCTATGGATAACACTCTCAAATGTTGGAACGTGCAGCCTTTCGCATCAGACGCCAGCAGGCTAGAGAAAACCTTCCTCGGTCACCAACATAACCACGAAAAGAATCTCCTCAGATGTTCTTGGGCCCCTGATCAAGGCATGGTTACAGCCGGTTCATCAGATGGAAGCGTTCATATATGGAATTATAATTCGTATGAAAAGATCTTCCAGTTAGCTGGGCATCAGTCCTCTGTCAATGAAGTAGTCTTTAGTCCAACAGAGCAGCTAATCGCATCTTGTGGCAGCGACAAGCAAATGCTCCTAAGAGAGCTTGATTACGGTAGCATCTGATTGCCTGGAAAAGAAACCGACTGTGATGAAACAAAAAATGTATGCGCTATCCATGCTCGATGTTCCAGTTGTAGTGCAGATGATTTGAGAATCATTCGTGAATTGTCGACATATTTGAGCAGCTTGACAACTTAAATTAAACGATGTGATCCACAATAAAAGAGAAACTTTTCGCCCAAATCCAGCGCATGGGCTTCAGTTTGAAGACTGTGCTGCTGGGAACATGATGAAACGACAATTTCTCAACCATTCGAGTTTCGTCCCTCTAAACTGGCGGCATTACCCACAGTAACCCGTTGTAACCTGTGAAACCAGTGCCCTAGCAGATGTAGCAGATGGTAAAAGGGAACTAAGATTTCAATCACTGGCTGGATACCTGTGTGTCTGACTCTTGTGCTCGAAGCTTGAAATCTGCCAAATCGTCAGTGCGAATACTGCGTCTGCCCGGATCACGCAGGCATGTCGCTCGCATGACTGGAAAGATTTTCTCGCATACACAATTTTGAGTCTGGACACTACATAAGTCTAAAGAAACAAACAGCTCTATCTCTTTTGATAACAACCTCTGGGTAACCTGCAGGTATTAAATGATTACTATTGTAGCCTATGATATCGATCACTCGCAATTTGATATTCAAGATGAGAAGCGGCAAACCATCCGGTGGAGGTTATCACAGGTCTTTCTCAAGCCGTAGAGCCGCCAATTTTCCCTCCCAACAGTTCACAGGCTCACCAGGGTCCTCACAATATCATGACCAGCCGATGCATCAATCAAATCAGAACAATCAGAAGAGGGATACGAGACAGTATAATCAATCTCACTCCAACAGAAGCCACCAACAATCCTCGCGCAAAGCACAGAGTCAACCCCAGCCTCCTCCACCTGACCCTTTGGAGAGCTACACTTTCGACGATGTAACTCCGGATCAACTAAGAACATTAGATATCTATCCGCAAGTCGTTGACGATTTTCTCCAGCCTGGCAAGGCTGTTTGTTATCTTACAAACATAGTAACTGTAGCGCAAAATCAATACAGAAATATCGGAGGTATACGTTTCGACTCAAAACCTATCGGCGGTGTATGGGTGGGATTCCTTACAATCGATTACCCGGAAAAGCGAACGTTCACATGTAAGAGCAGGAACAAGAAAGAGTGCAAGAATTTATGCTGCCTTGCAGCGATATATAATCTTAGAAAGGGTAACCACATCGATCAAAAATTGAAGCTCAACATAGATACCAAAGTAGCAAATAATTTCATGGACACCTCGCGGGGCCCGGTTCACCTGACGCCCATACCGATGAACCTGAAGCAGCAGATGATGTCATTCATCTCTAAATTTGATGAATATGTCGCGAATCTGTTAGAATTCAGAATTGGAGCAGCCCGTCAAAGATATGAGCAGTTAGATATTGGTGGTGTCGAAGGCAAGCACTCCGCCATACTCGAGGGTTTGGAGCCTGATGAAGGCATCGTCACATCGGAGGTAGGCAAGCCTAGTGAAGTAAGGCGATACTCTCCCTCCGATCACGTAGACATTTTCAACTCAAGACCCTACGTGAATCCAGATACGAAGAAGAGATTCAATGCTTTTTCTCAACTAAAGAATGTTTTTGCAAATCGTCGGCGCAAATATGACTCTGATAAAAACTTTTATGATATGATGAAAAATCAGGAAAGGCTCCCGATACGCAGTCTTAAGGACGCGGTCTTAGATGCACTGAGAGACCATAGAGCGATTGTCGTGGCTGGTGATACAGGATGTGGAAAATCCACCCAGGTACCGCAATTTATACTGGAGGACTTCGTTGAAAATGAGCAGAATGCCAATTATTTCGCGAATGTTGCAATTACCCAACCTCGACGAATATCCGCGATATCACTCGCTGAGAGAGTAGCTTTAGAATTGGGAGAAAATTCTTCCGGCCATACCGTCGGTCACAATGTAAGATTTGATTCTAAGCAGACCAGCAGAGATCTAGATATCATGATGTTCTTCACGACAGGTATGCTGTTAAGAAAGCTACAACTCAATCCAGATCTCAAAGGGGTCACTCATCTGATAATCGATGAAGTCCACGAGCGAGATTGCACCACCGACTTCTTATTGATCCTCATCAAGAGGCTACTAGCTAGAAGAAAAGACTTGAGAGTCGTATTCATGAGCGCCTCGATGGATGCATCGTTGTTCGCGAGCTATTTCGACAACTGCCCCATTATTTCGGTACCTGGAAGGTGCTATCCTGTTAGCGATATACATCTAACCGATATATGCAAAGAGATGAGGGTCAGGTTCCCTCGTGACGAAAACAAGGAATTCAATATCGGAAGGGCTCCCAAGTTGAACATAAATTTTCTCGTAGATCTCATCCAATACATCGACAATACACGAGCAAAGGGAGCAATATTGTGTTTCATGCCAGGTTGGAAGGAAATGAAAGCTACACAGAAAGAGCTTGAACTATGTAACTCAAGGAATCGTCTCAAGGTATTGCTAGCGCACTCAAAGTTACCCATCAACGAACAACGGCTAATTTTCGGTAAAGTTGGTCCGAATGAGCGGAAGATTATATTGTCAACCAATATAGCTGAAACATCGTTAACAATCAACGATGTATGCTACGTGATTGACACAGGTTTATGCAATTCCATCGATTATGAACCGGAGCTGAACATGTCTACCTTTGGAACAAGGTGGATCTCGAGAGCTAACGCCAAACAAAGATCTGGTCGTGCCGGAAGAACTTGCCCAGGCGAATGCTTCAAGTTGTATACTTATGACGAGGAAGACAAATTTCAGGACTACCCATTTCCAGAGTTGCTGCGTATACCTCTTGAATCAGTAATCATGGAAGCTAAAAGCCATTGTCCAGAGGAGAGAGCTGTCACATTCTTGTCTCAGGCTATTCAACATCCATCCATCAGCGCTATCCACAATGCTCTGGAAGATCTTACGATGCTTGGAGTCTTGGATTCACGTGAAAATCTAACCATTCTCGGCAGACGTATATCTGACTTTCCGACCCATCCCAGGTTATCAGTATCTCTAGTCGTAGCCTCAGCGCTAAGATGTCTATATCCGATCTTGAACGCAAGCGCTATCTTGAGCTCAACCCAAGAACCATTTTTGACGGCGATGACAGACAAGACTCAAATTCGTGCTGCCAAGGAGAGACTCTGTCGCGAAGTCATAGGCGATGGTTGCGACTCCCTAGGTTACATGTCTGATCACATCGCGTTCGGTAATCTACTCGCCCAATATGATAATGCAGCTTTGAGCAAACACGAGCTGGAATACTTTGTCGAAGAGAATCACCTGAATAGGTCAGCTATGCTGAACGTGCAAGATTGTCGGAATCTATACGCAAAGATGATGATTTCAGCTAAGTTTGTCACTAGTTACGAATGGTATTCTTTCGAATCTCAACCGAATAAGAACATGAACGAGCTCGAACTTGTGATAGCCTCACTCACACATTCCTTCTACCCTAAAGTTGTGCGAATTGTCAGAGGACTCCTTAGGAACGGCCGTATGTACCCAAACAAGATTTCCCCCATTGATGCCCTATCAAACAACAAGATACGATTTGCTTCCGACTCGATAGTTAGGAATATTTCTCTCGGAAAGCAGCTCCATTCATATGTAAGAGATGACGGTGGCGCCGGAGAAAGCGATGAAGACAGTGACTACCTGTCGATGGCGGATGTGCCAGAGGATCGTCGACCATTGTTTCTAACCTATTTGAACAGTCGTCTTGATCAGGAATCGGGTCAGATAGTCGTTAGAGATGGGTCCGTTGTGCCTGCCATAACTCTTTTATTATTTGGCGGTCGTAATCTCTATATGAACGAGTCTCACACAAAGAGCGGTGAATCTGACGGCTACATCAATATCTCGCTCGACCGCTTCCCTCTACTTACTTTCAAAGTGAGTCGTGAGGATGCGACTGTCATACAATCTTGGAGAAATGTCTGGCTGAAATATCTTGATTGGTACATACACACCAAGAATGTTTCCGAAAATGTCGATCAGAATGATTCAATCATCGCAGGAACGATGAACGAATTCCTAGAGATGAACAAAAAACTTTACAAATCACTTAGGTAAAACTTCCAACCGGGGTCGCAAGCATTATAGGCAATAGGAACTTGAAAGTGTTTAGAAAGTGGTCATGGACTGATGGCGCTAGAGCGAGGCGCCATTTATTCGGAAGAATCACTCACTTCATAAATTTATCACCACCGTCGCTAAGCATTTGCGCAGAATGTTTCACATCAAAAAACAGTTGACTCGCTTCCTTGATGATATCGACAGTAACGGGCCCTCCTGAAATTTGACTGAGTTGTTTCGCTGGATTCAATAGCTGAATGGCGTACCTGAGGGTTGTTTTAGAGCCCATCTCTGCGAGATAGTCCAAGCAATTATCCTCTAAAGATACCTCTTCAACATCAGCCTTCAGTTTGAGTATACCTTTCTGTTCCTCCTTTGTGTAAGGGACTGTCTTGATTATCAACAATCGGTCCAATAAATCGAACGGAATACCATGTGGTGAGATCATTTCCTCGTGTCCCTTTATCGGTGCCATGCCACGATTTGTTGAAAATATAACGATTGGTGAGATCTTTGATTCTAGAGCGCGGTGCAAATAGGTGAAGCATTCTACATCCAACATATGCACCTCATCAATGAATAAAACACCGGGAACTAACTCGGCAACTCCGTCATCGATGTACTTGTTGACAACGCTGTTGATTTCGCACCTCAACTTATCGGTGATTTCTGTCTTGCGTGGTTTCAATAGTTGACCGACCATTGACAGTATATCTTTTCCGCCCTGAGTTTTAGAATTAGCCGCATCCAAGTCATGCAAAGTGATATCTTGTACTACCATTCTATGTTTCCTAACGTCTCCTTTTGGTAGAGGTACATACTCCTCAGCTTCTAAATCGTACTCTGTGGCATAGGTGTCACAGCGACCCTGACGAGTGATTGCACCTGAATTTGCTTCGAGGTAAATAACATCCCCAACTTCCACTTTTTCACGCTGGATATCGTCATATATCGTTGGGTCTAGCTTCAGTTGCTTGGAGCCTTTCGCTGTCCTCAGACCAAGTATCATGTGAGCTATGGTTTTTCCGATAGCTCCTATAGGATTTTCTGTCTCAACCGGAGTGATCTCTGTAACTTCACCTTCGTATACGATCTTTTTCTCGCGAACTCTCAAACCGATCGCCCGTCTGAAGTTTTCCATCAGTATTTCTGTCTTTTTAACCTCCGACGAGTACACCTCACTTGCAACCATCGGACAGAAGGGGACCTTGGTTCCGAGCTCCTGGCTAATCGCCAATGCAATAGCAGTCTTTCCAGTTCCTGGAGGGCCTGCGAATAAGACGGCCCGACCGGCTAATTTCTTCATCCTAATCAATTCTATGACAATCCCGGCGGCCTCTCGGGCCTCTTTCTGGCCTATCAGCCCGGCACTGGGTCCATCTGGAGCCTCACCCTTGTCGTTCAAACCTAATCCACGAATATGGCTGTGGGCTGAAACCTTCTTCTTTGATTGGGCCATGATGGAAATAAGGAATAATCAGAACTACGAAAGGCGGAAATAGGAAAGGCTAGAGGTATGGTTCAAATCCTGGTACGAGAGGGTTCCAATAAGAATACCTCGTGGTTGGATGGGCCAACGTGAGATTATTATCATCTCGCTGTAGGTGGCGTGGTAGTTCCGCAGATTCTCCAGCCTCTTGAAGCTCTGGAGAATGCAGCGGCCCGTCGCTGGAATTCGCAGCGAACTACGCCGGGTCCGTTGAAACCGCTTCCAGCTGCATGTGCGTCGCGAGAAAAGTTTTCTTCCATTGTGTTGGACTGCTTTTAGTGCGCTTGATCATGCTGGCTTCCGAGTCTCGTGTGAGCTGAACTGAAACTGCCCCCATCCAGTCGACTGGATGGCCGAGCTGACCGAACTGCGCAGTTCGTTTTTTACAGCTCAAAAAATCATCTATGGCAGTTCAGTTTGTCCAGTTCAAACTTCCAGCAAGAACAGTTCCGTTTGGACTCCACGAACTGAAACTCTTGGGACACTCTACACACTCTTGCAGGTCTCATTCACCACGCCAGTACCAGGTAGGCTGGCTCTCCTTTCGAGACTCACGATTCAATTGGTTGCAATTGATTCCAACTGAAATTTTTCAAAATCGCAATGGGCTAACCCGATAACTCGAATGAGTGAGACATGAGCAATGCGCCGATGGTGAGCAAAGCCAGAGAGTCATTCAAGGGATGACTCTTGATATGTAAGGTCTGAATTAATCGAAAGCGAAGGCGAACATCTGTGTGAAACGAGAAAAATCTTTGAAGAAGACTCGTGGCGAAATGGGTGTTCGTCACTGAAGATTCCAAACTATCATCAAGGCGCCTAACATTCTCGACATTATCTGGTGGTCGTGCCAAATCTGCAGCAGAAATTTCACTTTTACTCTGGTGTCTCATTTGAAGAACTGCAATCGGATATCTTGCGTCTAAACAGAGTCTTCACAGTTACGCAACATAGTTGCTCAACAGAGTGCACTCAACACATCCATCGGGAGTTGGGCCCAGCCCGCTTGGAATCGTCAGGTCTGTCTCCCGCCATTGTCTGAGCCAAGAAGTCCTACAGTCGACGGTTCCTACTAGGCAGTTCGAACTGGCAGCTCAGTCGGAAACATGGACTGTGAACTGGAGTTCGAACTGGCTGACTGCAGTCGAAAATTCAGTAGGCAGTCGAGCGTTCACATCTCTGCGCGCGCTCCAATCGAGACTGGCTGTATTTGTGCGTTCAAATTTCTGCAATGTTTACCTCTCGAGAAGAGCGATTTTGGGACACGCAGTTGATTGTGCACAGCCGGAGCTGGCCGAGTCCACCCGCATGCTCAACCGACGTTTCACTGGTAGAGAGAACTTAGCTCGCGACTGAATTTTCGACCGCGTCTCTGCAGCTCCGACTGCCAGTTCAGTCGGCCTGTTCCCCTTCGTCTGTTCCGTGTCGACTGCACATCCCAACTGAACTGGCAGTTGGAGCTGTCTGGAATTTTTCCTCTCCCTGGGAGTCATGCTCCGATTAATGCAGGTGGGCGTGACATTGAAAGACAGACAATCTGGTGCCGTCGATCGCGCGATGTCGGGAGGGACGACAGGGCCGGGGGCTTGCCCGATTTCCCGCACCAAACTCCAACAGTTTTTGCCCTAGAGTCAGACTGGGCCGACTGCGCTTAAAAAGCTGTTGAGCTGAACCACCGCAATTCGCGGCCTGAGCTGAATTATTCTCCCGCCGACTGACAGTCCACCCAGTTTCTGCCTTCAGCCGGGCGGATCAGCTCAGTTCCAGTTCACTTGCCATTTTTATTGACGGGCACATTCAGATGTGCCAGCGTTACCTGCCCGCTCTCTTTTTATTTATTAGACGAATAGAACTAAGGTCGGGGAAACTTTTCTGTCATACAACTCCGACCAACCCAGACCTTCTTAATAAGTAATCCGACATGTTGATTGATAACATCAGCCCTGATGGGTGCACGTCCAATAGTCCGGGTGATGCTTGCACTGAGAGTGCAAGCTCAGATTTTAAGTCTAGGTTAGACAAGATATTAATGAATTTATCCGCCTTCAGCCTCCAGGGGCAGAGGTCTCACATGGAAGATTACTTTGACATCGGATATCAGTTGAAGCCTGACTATGAATCCGAGAAGAATGAATGGCCCTTCGAATACTTCTATTTTGGAATATTTGATGGTCATGGAGGCTGTGATGCAGCAAAGTATGCCAAAGAGCACCTCATGAAAAATATCACAATGCAGACTGAGTTTTGGTCTGATCGAGATGAAGATGTACTCAGATCGATACAAGTCGGCTATGCAAAAACTCATGAGGATATGCGTAAAGTCATGCACAAATGGCCCAGAACCCCCCGAAATCATTTACCCAGCACTGCAGGAACCACAGCATCTATACTGTTCATCAGAAATGGGAAGTATTATGGAGGTCATGTCGGCGATTCCAGGATAGTCATATCAAGACGCGACTCCGATACGAATAGGTGGATAGCAAATCAGATCACCGAGGATCACAAACCAGAATCCGAAACCGAGCTTGCTCGAATCCAGAAAGCTGGTGGCGATGTTAAATCCAAGATAGGCGTCCACCGAGTTGTATGGCGCCGTCCTGTGCTAGCACCTGAGTTTGGCTTTCCCCTGGACTATCCTTACGATATCTCAATGCGTTATTCCGATGATCCTCATCCCCGCGAAGACGAGTTTGATCGTTATCCCATAAACGAATCTTTCGTCAGCACCTACCAGACAATTCCATTCCTCGCAATCGCGAGATCCTTAGGAGATTTTTGGAGCATCAACCCATACAGTGGCCAATATATTGTATCTCCTGAACCGGATCTATTCTGCAGACCAATCGATCCTAATGATGAATGCATCTTGTTGGCCACAGACGGATTATGGAGTGTGGTCCATTCACAGCAAGCTGTCCGAGTATTAGAGGAGTTTAAAGCTATCCGAGACGGATATGATAAGAGAAGGGAGGGAGATTACGCCAAACAATACTTCAACATTGACAATTTCTGGACCGTCTCCAGCGTGTCTGAGAAAGATAATTATGCTTTTAGTTTAGTATATTATGCATACCAGACTTGGGAACGTCGTAAGTTACGGCCCGACAATATCACAGCTGTGGTTGCAATTTTAGGTGATGTTCTTCGACTGAGATATGCTTCTCATAGTGCCGAAACAAGATCGCTACCCGAAACTAGTAAACAATTAATGTCAGAATCTCCATCATGCGGCTTCAATGAACACTATACAAGACAAATTCCATCCATGAGGAAGTACTACGAAGACATTCTAAGCGACAGAGCTCCGAAGCTTGAGCTCGATCCTACGGCTGAGGAAAACATGACAGTTTATGAACATCTCGCGACCGTACTCGGAAACGACCCTCTAGACCACGATATTTTAGGTTATCGGCATCTCGATGTAAACTTAGTGTTCCCCGACAATTATCACAGGTTCTCCCTCACAGATCGGGATACTATTGAGCATGATGGCTTCACGATTTTCGTCAAACGGATATCCGATGATCCATCTGACGAGGAACTTCAGCCCGAGAGGCCAGGAAGAAAGTCCGGGGTTATGGTGCGAGATGCTTCAGCACAATGCACGCAAAGTATCCATGACTTCAACCTCGATTGGCCAGGACCAATCTACGTTGAGTTTGACTCACATTGTGAAGTCGATAATGAGCCGGAAGGAAGTCCTGATACAGAGGAGACGGATTCCGGCGAAACCGATGATTATGCTGCCAAGGGAGGCGAAGATGATTTTGACGATTTCGGTTTCGACGATCTTGCCGAGAAAAACCCCTCCTCACCCGAATGCGATACAAAGACCCCTCTCCCTCTATCCATTGAGCTTGCTAGTACCCCCACCGACGACGGCTTGAAAAGTATAACGGCCAGCAAACCTATTACCAGAAGGTCCACAAGAGAGAGTCTGCAGAGTTCAAAGAATCTCGAAGCGAATATGCTTCAGCCACGATCAGAGAATTGTGAATCACCCAAATTGGAGCGCAAAACTCGACGTGGCGCCTATTTATCCGTGACATCTGCCCCAAAGAGGAGAAATCTATTGGGTGGACCAAAACACAAGCGAAGGAGGTCTCATCCTATGCATTATCCTGGAGCACTATCTTAGCTATCACGAATCTAATGTTTCGCTCAGTCACCTATTCAGAATCGACCTCCTACGAAAGGCACTCTTGAGAAGAACAAAAACCAGCGTATAGTCATTAATGTTGATTAGGTAATCATATTGATCTCATGGGGCGCCAATGTTGGTTGTGTATATTCCTTCAGCGGTGCCCTTAAAGATAATGAATTCTTCCTCACGGACAACAATAGATCACACATGACAAAATGAGCACAAATTAAATTCAAGTAGGATAGAGTCACAATGGCCGTCCCATTACATACTGTCCATTACATTTTAGGATGATGAAATGAGTATTAGCAACTAAGATAAATTAAAAAGAAATTGCATGTCTTGAATGAATGAAGAAAATGAGTCGAATATAAAGGTAACGGGAACTGGGTTTTCATAAATTGAGAAATGAGAGCTAGTTGCGAGTGTGCTTTTTAGCTTGTCTTCAACCACTGGCAATCTTTAGCCAGGATCTTAGAGTGGCTCTTATTGACAGAATTCATCACTGGCCGCTGCGAGCCCATTCGTGCAAGCCGTCCTCTGAACTCTCAATGAAACGGTCAGAGGAATAAGGAGTAGGAAAATCTTCATTGATTGGGTTTTTTTATTTCATTCTTTAGTAGGGACGGAATGCTGGTGCTGCTAGAGGTCCTGGTGCGACCAATGGGGCAGCTAGTGGTGCAGTCAAGTGAGAGACAACAGTGTTGTATGAGAAAGCTGCTGGGGCGGCAATGGCAACTGGGGCGGCGAGTGGCGCTGGAGCGGCAACAGCAACTGGTGCTGGTGCAGCAAGGGCCACTGGTGCTGGTGCAGCAAGTGGCAGTGGGGCTGGAGCCGGGGCGGCAACAGCAACTGGTGCTGGAGCGGCGACGGCAACTGGAGCGGCCTTGTTGATCAGGGTTGCGGCTGGGTCCTTTGGCTCCACTCCGGGCTCGTTGGTCTGGATGGAAGCGCGGAATCCGGCAGCATCGGCAACGTAGTTCACAATGCGGGTACGGCCGTCAATGTCCCTCAAACCATAGCTTCCAGTCTTACCGGCCAAGTTTCCTGCCTCGCGACGGAAGGAACCACCGCTTGGGTGGTCCTCGTTGTATCCAAATGTGTAGTCTCCTAGCGAGTTCTGCGATCGGTACTGGCTGCTTGTTCCTGTTGAGACTGCAGCTGGAATCGCTGGGGCTGGGGCAACCAAGTGGCTGGCTGAGGCAACAGCAATGAAGCTAGCGAGACAGATGAACACCTGTTTGTTTCACCAATTTATTTGTTCGTTTTCGTTTGAATTTCGTTGGGATCGTTTGGGGCTGTTGGTCAGATCAAAGTTTCGTAAAGTAGAGTAGCGTCTCTCTATTCGTTGCTAACTTGCGGCTCTAATAACATTGTGCCCTCATTTCCGGGGACAATTTGGTTCCCAAAGAGGTTTACTGATCTGGACTAAGCAAGCATAAGATGAAACTTACCTTCATTTTGGCTTAGAATTTGGGTTTCTTAGTTTCTTTGTGGGGAGAAAAAAGTTTTTATTTGGATCGATTTTTTCTTCTTGTTGTTGAGATTTGCTTCCAATTCAATTGTGCTGCTAATACCAACGTCTCCCAGCCTTTATATACTAGCTCAGGAGAGGCCGACTCAGTTTGAATTGAAGCCCAAGCTCTAGAATCTGGCGCATTACAACAGAGCGCTCACATAGGCAGCAGGGCGGGCTGGCTACCTGATCACCGCCTTGCTCTGATCCCTTATCTGAGGTTTGATTTTTTCGCCCGAATCCAACCTCCAGTGCGGGATTAATTTATCATATTCGTCTCTGATAAATTTCAGCCAGCACCGCCCCCTTATTGCTTGGTCATTTCGAGGTCACCGGCGCTCAAGAACGAGAGAGGCAAAGAGAAATGTTGGTGGCTGGCACTCTCTGATCGCTGTTGCTAGCGATTGGCAATGTCGAGCAGGTTGGGCCTCGAACTGGTGGTGAGAGTTTGCAATGGGAGGAGAGAGAGAGAGAGAGAGAGAAAGCAAAGCATAAACACAACAATGGTTCCAGTCATAACATCCTAACAGTACTTTGGATGAGGGCAGTGTAACAAGAGAACAGTAGTAGTGAAGGGGAATCTGTTGCGCATGGCTTGCACGAGCTGCCAAGACGTTCAACTCTACAGTGCACGTGCGCAGAACCAATGCAAATGCATGCGATCGAGTTTTTTTTTCCTCCTTCGTCAGTGAGTTTTCTCACCATGCCTCTAATCGGATTTACTTATTTCACTATCCTGTCTTGACGAGGGCAGTCAAAATGCAGCTCCCGATGTGATTTTTGCTATACGAGCAATGCAGATTGCAGGAGCCAACAGTATCCACATGAAATGTTATCTTACATCCACCTGCGTTGATCCTCATTGTAGGTCTGCGTTTTATGAAACTGATTTAGCGATGGCGCGGCAGCATCAACGATATGCATGTTTGCTGCTATTTTTGATCCGAGTGGCCCGGTTTTGGACAAAGAAGGGTTGGCCTCACTCTCTTTTGTGCCGCTAAATTTGCGACAAAAATCGATCGACAACCAAAAGAAGGTGATCCCGTTTCACTGGAGCCCCTAAGGGCTTCGTAAAAAATTCGGCCGCAGGTGCAATTAAAGCCACTTGCATATTATATTACTAAGATAAGTATTAATAGTATAGTAAAAAAGAATATACAATTCATATCAGTAGCTCCTCTACCAGGATGGCCACGCTGTCTCGGCTCTCTGGTATTGTTTGTTCTGTTCACCTTGTAAGCAAATGGTGGCAAGTCTAGTGCATATTGGCAGATTGGTGCACGCAAACTTGAACGCGGCGGCAATCATCAATTTGTTTGCCATGTCTGCACCTGTTGCTTGCTCACTATCCTTACAATGCCCTCAAATCATTCGCCTCTGTTCATCTTGAGCATGATTAAATTCAAGTCTCTCTCCAGTTTCTCTCTCGCTCTCCAAGCTTTGCTCAAGTTTTGCTGTTCGATAAAAGAAAGAAGGAAAATAAACAGAGCCACCACAACAACACTGTCTAGACTTCAACTTTCTTGCCACTCTCTATCTCTACTTCTTTTCCTCCCTGTTCCCAACCAACCAGCTAGCCGCTCGGAGGATTCATTTCCTTATCCTTGCTATTACAGATCAAGCCGAGCCCCTTTGGTAGAGCAAGATTGGCAACAAATAATCTTGTTCCAGTCAGCCTAAGCGCCAGCCAACTGATCTCGGGCAGCCACGATAGGCCGGTGGATAAGTGCGAACATCAGAAGGACAACAAATTTAGTTGTTAAATATACAACCACCCTCCAATGTGTTCGAAGGATTATATCTCTTCCTCCTCCCCTTTGCTCCTTTCGACACCAATCCACAAAAGAGAGCTTCACATACATTGTTAACTTGTATCCTTTGTATTCATACTGTAGCACTCTTTTGATCGCGCCGTTATTCATTCTTTTTCATTCCACTTTGCGCGATCTTTTGACACAAATCCCTTTGCCTGCCTCTTTCTCGATCTCTCTAGAGCACTCAAACTAACAGGCCAATTTAGTATCTGGGAGCGAGCGGTGAGTTCTCAAGTTTACAAGATTATTATGAGGAGAGGAAGCTTGTCTGTTTGGATTTTTCTGCCGTCTGAGCAAGTTGTTCAACTTTACAAGACTCCAAAACGGTTCATCTGGGCGAAAATGCCTTGAGGAAGTTAGAAAATTACCCTTTCACTATGGATAGAGAATGCAGAAGAGATCCAGAATCGATGATCTCGGCGCCTATTCCTCATCTACCGTCTAACAATTATCGAACTGTTAAAACAAATGCTCACAATGCACTTGAGCCCGACGCAGCAGGCGAGTCCCTTCTCTTGGCTGCTTTCCCCTCATTCCAGTTGATTAGTCGAGGGCGTCTAGTCAGTTGTAAGGGTGGGATAGAGCCAAGATGAACAGACAAGGATTGAACAACCTGAGCCAATAGTTTCTGCTCTAAGTGTTCTCTTAGTGATTGGAGATCGAAAAAATCTAAGGAAGCTTGTCGATTCGTTTTACTCCCCAAGTTTGTCGAGGAACGGATTTCTTTTCTCTAATGAATCGGCAGTTGTTTTGTACCAAACGGGCAGCCATAGTGACAACAGATTCCCTAAAGACTAACTCTATCGGCTCAGCGCACCCAAGCTAACGGGAAACGAGTATTCTTCGAGAAGGCCAAACACTGATGCTGTTCACAATGAGAGGACTGCATTCCATTTTGCGCGGCCAAATTTAGGCCAATAATTCATCCCTTTTTTAGTTATCTATTTCGCTCGTTTCCGCTTTTGATAGTGATCAGATCAGCCAGCGTGCTGAGTGGGAAATTGCTATAAATAAGAAAGGATTAAACTAAATCAATCGCTTCTCTCGTCAACTCGACTCGAGTTTATCCTCCAATTCAGCGTAGTCGCCCAGTGGGCCTCTTCCAAGATGAACGACATTGAAATATCTCATTGCGTAGTCTATCTTTTAGAGCTAGCTATTAATCCTTTTCACTGGCTCGTTTGGGGGCGACTTAAAAAAGACTCGCTTGTTAAGATAAATCGTGAAATATTGGTCACTAACTTATCGTACAAACTCAGACACCGCCCCCGTTCTTTGATGAGAAACAAAAAAGCCCTCTCTGCACTGGGCACTCAACTGCAGCAATTTGCTCTCAAGCGGTCAATCACTGTCAGCGACTCGAGCAGACAGACTAAAAAAGCTGGCATGTAAGGAGATAGCTTCAGTAAGCTAAACGGGACCATAACTCATCGCTCTTGAAATAACGGCCGAAAGTAGTAGTCACGGACAAGAATCTGGTTCTCTGGACTAGATTTGGCCACCGTCTCTGCAGCCATTATCTATCAGGCCCACTCTGTTAAGCGGTTCCTAAAGACCTCCCTTTCTCTAAATAACCACTGGCTATCTCAAAGAGCTTCTAAAGATAGACAATCAGCAATCAGTCGTAAAAAATATGCATCAGTTTTGTTAGTGTGGGTTGGCTCGACCTGAGATCTGAGATCTTTCAATGATCGATGACTCGATTGACCCGAGGGCACTACTTACAATACTTCTGACGTAGTTCAATGTCTCACTTGAACCACAACTAGGGACTGCATCACTGACATTGACAATATGTTACCAATATGCACCTATGGAGGCGATGAGTGGAGTTCTATTGAGCATTCAAGACAATGAAGACGGAGCAAAGGTGTTGCTGGCGAAGCGAGTGCTCCTCACTTCAGGAGTTTTACGCCAAGTAGACGAGCTCTCACATTTCTCGAGCAACACTCAATCGATCTTATAAATTTTTCTCCATATCTCCGCAAACTTCAATGAAAATACACAGGCAAATCCATCGCATATGATTTTTGATATATTTATTTCGTCTCAAACAGCTCCCACTAGTTTGTGTATGAATGTGAGAACTACGCTGTAGCCATTGTCGCGCAAGGCTTGTGCCACGGGCGCATAGTACTCAATCATGGACTGGCCGTTGAATTTTACTCTGTCCCAAGCTAAATAGGTACCGACAGGACTCTCGTCTACCAAAGCCTGTAGAGCATTAAGAGATTTCTCCATCAACTTGTGAGCATCCTTCGGATCCAGCTTGATATCGCTTTTTGCATCCGCAATTGCGTCGATCAAATTCTTGGACATTTCACCATAAGCGTCAGTCATACGGGGACTCGGGTCATTCTTGATCAGTGTCTTGTATGACCTTCTTAACCTAGAGAAGGTATTCCAGGCTGGAAAAATATTCATAGCACTGTAAATCCATACTGATTGGCCGTCATAGAGTAGTTTTTTAGAAGAGTCCACCCCAAACTTTCTGATTTCAGAGAACATCATGCTCTCAAATTCCCTTCTCTCTTTTGTGAACACCACAGTCTCATCATAAAAGGGGGCCCGGATTTCCAAGTCTTCATATTGTACAACTACCTCTTTTGGATCTCTTGGCTGTACAACTACGTTTTTCGGTTCTTCCGGATGTGCAACTACATCTTCTGGATCTCTTGGATTTCCAACCACCACTTCTGCATCTCTTGAATCTGGAGCTATCTCTTTGTCATCTGTTGAATCTGGTATGAATCCACACTCGTGCCCAGTTTCCCCGGGGTCGTGGTGTCGTGAATGTTCACTCTCAGTCACCGGTGCCCCATTCGCAAGGCATAAGCATGCAAATAAGCCGGCTAAGATGATTATCAGTCTTCTAGTCTGAGCCATTTTTATTTGAATATTCTAAATTATCACACTAAGAATCAAAGATAATGTAAGATTTCTTGCCCCTTCCACGAGAGAGAGATCAAATTCTACTCGATTGCATGGTTGTGACGGTATTTAAACTATTCGAAGATCCTGCCGAGGCTCACTGATTCTCTTTCAATTTTGCCCCCCGCCAGTATGTTCCGACTCGATTGAGTCTTCTATCAGCCCGTTGTTCCCTATCTCGTGATTCGTCAATTTGAAATAACTCAGCATCCCCATAGTCTCACGGGAAGGGTCTAGCTCCCCTGTGATGGTGAGTGGTTTCGCAAGGCTTGGATCAAGATAAAGCCCCAGTGTGATAATGTTTACATAATATGCACTGGAATTCGTCCGAACAGATTGCAAAAAGTCTAGTGAGGAAGAGAAAAATTTCTCGCGAACAATCCTATCCTACGTTGTGATATGCTCATAATATGTATCCAAATGATTTGATTACTCGATAGAATGTCGCTGTCTGTCTGATTTGTCCCTCCCCTCCACGTATCGCTTTCAAAATTTCGATCAAACTACCTTGAGTTTCGCTCTATCGAATCTGATCAAAATTTAACCTGATTAACGCAATCAGCACCCCAGAGGTTTCATCGAACTGGAACTCTGAGTCATCAGATTGTCCATCAGATTCTGCCCACCCTCTGTCGCAATTCTTTGCTGGATTCCTTTCGCTTCTTTCAGCCAGTTCCAAGAATTGGGGCAACAACTTGCTTTGTTCCGAGCTTTTAGCAACCTGAGGATTCTTAAGAACTTTGGCGTATCTTCATCCCTGCTGATCGCATACGAACAATCTAGCAAATTAAAGTCGCGTCATTTCCTGCTCAGGCACGAATTGGTCCCTGCTCGCCCCCAACTGAAACCTCAGATCTCGACGACGCGAATGCATTAATTGCACGAAGATTGTCTAAAGCCATCCTGCGACTAGGGGCATTATTGATCTTGTGAAATGTGAGGAATTCTGATTGGATTTAGTTTGATACTACTATCAGACCCGTTCCACTGCCAACATTTGGAGGCAGCTGGTGAGAATCACCGAAATCAACAAGAATGCTGAGGGAGACGCTTTGCTACATCGATCAGAACCATTACGAAATCTATCAAAATCGCGTCCCAGAGACGTTCACCTAATGAGGCACGTAACTTATGGCGTTAGCCTCAGATGGAAACTAGATGTAGATGGCTGGTGCAGTATCTGGCTTTAATTTCTCTGACTCAATGTTGTCTGATCTAAAACCCATCTGAAACATTCCAAAGACTCCAGCTTCTGAATCCACGCCATTGAAATGAGGTTTGCCCCCACGAAACGGGCCTCTTGGGACAAACTAATTGCTCCATCGCCATTTGCAGAGGAACCCTGTGGCAATATCCAGGCGAGCCCTTAAGACTCTTGCTTATGTGCTGAATGTTCTATCGTCTCCTGTTCAGGTCTTAACAACTCAGAAATCTGCAGCCTTTTATTGAGGATGCCTTAGTTCGCGCTCCCTCGTTGAATCACTGGATTAAAAACTTCGGATTTATCTCATTCTCTCAATGACAACGCGATTTAGACCCTCTCTGATTGAGGCTAGATTGATCGTTGGTTGGGATCAGCCTGAATCAACGTTGAATTATTATCAAAACGTCAATTGTTTCTGTCAAGATCGGTGCATTTTAATCTGGTTTATTTTTCCGATGGATAGTCAGAAGGATGTCCCGGGCGGCTACTCGAGACTGTTATTCGACCAACTGGTGAAATCTGATCAACTGTCCCTGGGGCCCCAGACGATGCAGAGAGCAACCAAAATGATGATGAAAATTCCAAAACCAATGCCAATGCCCAGAAATCTGGCTGGCCTGAATTGTATATCGGTCAATTTAAACTTTTTGAGACCTTCTCTAATCCTCCTCGTCACCTTGGGATAACTTCTCGCCTTAATTATTTCCTCACAATACCTGAAGCGAAACGCATTGATTTTGAAGTCCCCAGAGAAGCCATTCAAATGAGCAAGATCATCCAGAGGCACAATCGAGTTGATATCTCTGATTTCGCGAATTATGGAGTTCAACTTGTTGTAATGGTTTGGACAGGCGGTCGCCAGATTCTCCGCCACAATAGTTGCTCCCTTGACAGCGTGGCTCCTCTTCTTGGGGTCAAACTGTTTGTCGCCAAATTTACTAATGACAAAATCCGTCAGCAGAGGTACTGATGCGTTGAACAGAGGTCCGAAGTCCTCTGATTGCTTTATATCATCCACGTGTTCCACTTTCATCTCATGGTACTTGTTGTAGAAGTCCACACTCAGCAGATTGGTATTTCTCGCATCTTTGGCAAGGAGTGCAGAAGTACGGGACATACGTTCCTCAAACTGAGACTTGCATCGATCGAAATAGAGCTGCACACTAAGTCTCAGTAGGCCTTTCAGCTTCTCGTCGTCCAATTTTGCGAAGTGTCTGGCCAGTTTTTTCATCAGACTGCCACTATCGCAAGCAGGCCCATCAGCCAGTCCCAATAGAGAGTCCAAAGATTTAGCCGAAAATTTCTCCCTATTTGCCCGCATCAGTTCCAGGTTCTCCTTTGGATCTTCACTGGTGCTCTGCTCGCTCAAGAATCTCGAAATCTCATCAAGCTCTTTTTTTGTCTTGCTTTGTGCCGCCAAAACCACGCAGGCCAGCGCCAGGGCCAGCAAAAGAGTGAATGTCTTCCGTCCAAGAGTTGCCATTTCGACTCAGTTATATCCTTGACCGGTGTCAGTAAGTCTTCACTAGTATCAACTGATACAATTATCGCTGTTGCCAGTCTGAGAAGCAGTTGGTCATTGATAAAAGAGAAAAATGAAGCGCGAAAATGTGCCAATGAAGGTGGGTGTCTCTGAGTCTAAATTTAACGAAAATTTATCACCCTGAAAGCCGATATCTACATCTACATCCGACATCATCGCTCGACGAGCTTAGCCGATGATCAATGAGTGCGATTACCGAAATATAGAATGCCGGATTTGTTGGAAAACAGACACCCTTTTGTCATCTTTGAAGTGCCAGAAATATCCGGCCGATTGTTTTTGCCCATGAGCTGCACCTCTGACAGGATTTAACACTCCAGTTCCGGTCTATGTCTGTGCACCGAATTAGAAGTTCGCCTGCTTTTTTTGTTTCGGACTTATCCATGAGCTATATCAGAGGATGGCGTCACGTTGCGTCAACAAATAAGCCCGAACTTTGCTAACTATAAGTATCGCTGGATAGAAATGCTTTACTTGCGGATCATTGATCTTTGATCTCAACAACCAGAGTGAGAGTGGTCTTTGGATTGATCAGACTGAGATTGTTTGACTGCTTTCGGACTGTTTGCAGCTCAACAAGTGACTCCAAGTCGCCCATTTTATCTCTTGCCATTTGACCTGCTGGTTGATGAGCGCCTCTCTCACTTGGGGGCGACTTTTGTTGAGCTAAGAGTGGGAACTGCACTCGACGGCTATCGAGCGCAGTTTCTAACAGGCGGCACATGATTGCATCTTGGACCGCAGGTTTATTATGGCATCGCGTGAAACTCATGAATACTCGCCCCTCGTTCAAAATCTATGCCCGCCGATCGATTTCGAGTGGTCTTTTTCCAACTGCTGACCAGTTGGTCCATTCTTACGAAGCCCCAAGAGTGGCAATTGTCGATTTGATTGTGGACAAGGGAAACGAGCGCCCTTTGCGCGCATTAACCCCTTAATTGGAGCCAATCAAGCCGGGGGGAGTTGGTAGCTGGCCAGAGATTAGCTCCGAGAGGAAGTGTCTGCGTTGCCAGTCGGGGATGCGGGTGCGAAAATTGATTTCCCAAATTGGCTCTCCTTTCCAGCAAGTATAAAACACCGCCCGACAGCTGACTGGTTCTTGTAATTTAGACTCCAGGATAGCACGCGGCTGAAAAGTCTGCTCTGGAGAGGCTCTCAAATCGTTTGGAACGGCTTGAAAGCAATCAAATGAAAGCATCCTCCTGTCAGAATAACGATGATAAAGTCCGGGGTGGCCAGGCAAGAGGTTGACTCTGGCTAATCGAAAGCATAGGCGATTTGCCGTCGGAAGTGTAATAATGGTGGAATATCTGGCCAGAAGGAGTCTCTATTGTGTTCTGAGCGGCGGCAGCAGAGGCGGCTTGTAGACTGCAGCTGAGCGGGACGGTTTCATTGTGGTCAAATGTAACGTATCTTGTGCCCAGCCAATGAGCTTGGCAAATTGGGCGACTTACTCAGTCCATGGCGGAGGCGTTTTTGGAAGGAGGAAAACTAATCAGCGGTTGGCTCGCTTGCAAGAAGCGGAACAATTTGTTTGCGTGAGAAAATATGGCGCCACTCTGGTCTCATATTATGATGGGATCAGGATAATCACCAATGGCCAACTCGACAATTGGGCACCACCAGGGCGGCCACCATCAAGCCGCCCATTGTGGCCAATCGGCCGTTTTGGTCCAAGATGGGGCAATTCCCTCAGCTTGATCATGTGGTGAAAATATCACAGACAGACACACACACACACAAGCGGCCCACAAACGAATTAATGAACTCGTTCCCCTCCTAACCTTTAGCCTTTTTTCCCTCCCCTCCACCTTCAGTCTTGTCTCTTCATTCTTTTCATCTCAGTCTCGCAAATTTGCAAATTTGACCAACCCTAAAGGCGGCCCTAGTCTCCCCCGTGCAACCAGCAAACACATCATCATCGGAGCCCGTTGGACCGTCGGTGGTGTTGTTGTTGCTTTCACTCTTTGACTGTTTAGGGTGGAGAGAAGGGAAAAAAATTATGGTGAAAATGGGAGAAGAACGAGTGGGAAAAAAAGACAACAAAATGGAATGAGAGCAAATCTCACTCGAGGCAACTGAATACCAAAAGGCCAACCAGAGTGCAGTGCCTGTCCTGCCTCAAAGAATGGGGATAAAATGAAGTCTGATGCTGGCTCTGCAATCTGGCAAAATGATTATGATAATTCACCATGCACGGGCTCAACATTTACGGAAGTAAACTCCATTCTCCATTGTAGAGGAAACGTGTAGAGGGAAACTGCAAGCATTAGTGGCAGCAGAAGCAGCAGCAGCAAGCCTGGCTTTGTGTCTGTGTGTGAATGCCAGTTTAAAGACAAGTAAGTCTAAAGACAACAAACCCCCTTCAGTGACCAGGACAACCTGCTACTCCTCTTGCATCTTTTCTCGCACCAACACCAAAGCCAATGGAGAGTTGCACTGGCCACCACTTGCAAAGGTCCTGCCGCTCTCTTCTCTTGTCGGTGCATGCCGATTAAGGGAAGACTTCCGATCGGGCTGGTCTCTGTGATTGAAAAATCGGCTCCGCCCGAAACAGTAGGACTGCAACTAGTAGAGACGAGCATCTCGCAAAGGATTTGCGGCCAAGATAATCAGCTTTGGTGCAGCCAGCACGCTCGCCACCGCCTGTAGGACTTGCTGCAATCTCGGAATGCACATCTCAACAGTGGTAGGGCGCTATGGCCAACGAATGGCCAACTAGGGCCAAAGAGACAATAAAATCAAATGGAATGGCATAAAATCCGCAGCGATCAAACTTTAAGAGCTTTACTTCTACCTCAAGGCTCACCATGGGGACCAGGTTAACTTGTGCAGATTGTGCACGAGGGCCTGTTGGAAGTGTAACTGGTGCTTCTCTTTTTGGTCTCCACTGTCCAACATTATTGAAGACGTCGAACTGATTCGAAGCTGAGCTTGGCAGGCGAAAAAGGTGCTCAAAAGGCGCCAGGAGGTTGCAGCGTGTGGGCCACCTGTGGCAACAAACAAGCCCAGTTTAGCTGGCATATGATGTTTAAATGTTGTAAAAAGCAACATCAAACTATGTCCATAATGTACGCGTGTGATCGAGGGCCGCCTCTGGTGTGCAATTTTTACCTTTCCTCTGCCCTTTCGCCTCGTTCACCCATTCACTCTTTCACTCCTCATGCCACTCTTGTGCAACTGCCCACGACTGCTCTTTTGCCGCCCATTTCGCTTGCACTTCCATTTGCACTTTCACTTTCACTTGCATCTCCAACTCAAACTCAAACTCAAACTTTCAGTCACACTTCCACCTCTACTTCCACTTCCACTTCAGATTCAGATTCAGATTCCAATCCAAATTCCAGCTACTGATTATCAGCACTCTTCGTTGGCGGCCAACAGAGGCACCATAATCGGCCAATCGGAGGTATGACAACTTGGCTCCCGGTTGCCTGTTGCAATGTTCGATGGCGGCCAGCCGGCCGATGGACGATGGACGATGGACGATAGACGATGGCAGACGGAGGGTGGGAAAAGCGGAAACAGAGGGCCGGCGAGCGAGGCCATGGGAGAAACGATGAGCGGGTGAGAAAAGGCTAAGGGCGCGCATATTGAAGAGGAGACCATTGTGTCGGCCGGCGAGGCTGAGGGCTGGCGAGCTGGTGGCCAGATTATTAGCCAGACAGCTAGACGGGCGGCTGGCCCATGAGCAACAACAATGGCGAGCGCCAATGTGCTAACAGTGCTGTGAACACACACACACAGACACTTTCGTTGCTCTGCCCATTGGCGCACAGTGCACTCACTGCAGTTCAGTGCAGCTGGCCACTGGCCACTGCTCGCCGGCCACCCCACGCGACCAGATAATACAATGTTTCATCGAGATTGCAATTCGTCCCGGATTGACCATCGGCCTTAAGGGCGGCCATTGGGCAGCACTTTAAGGCGAGAAGGAAGAAGAGATAAATCGATTGTTTTCGGTCCTTGCCATTCAGAAAACATTCAGCCTTCAGCGATGGTTATTTCGCGCATTGCCAGAGAGCGGCCAATGCAATGTCTAAGCTAAGGTCCCAGCTCTAAGAGGCGCTCCAAGAAGGGTGCACACTCCTCAGCCGAGCGGAGCGCACCACTTCCTCCTCTGAGAGCTCGCCCATCGAGCTCTATGGCTGAAAAGTGCATCGGCAGTGAAAATGGACTCCCCTCGAAAGCGTTGACCATGCGCCAAATTGGCCCACGTTGTCTGTGTTTTTTCTCTCCCCTCAAACAGCGCCAGTGCTTTGCAGGTAGATGTGTGTCTGTGTGTCACACACACACGGACACAAACACAGACGTCGCAATGAGGAGAGACTAATGCAGATGGCGGCCAGACTGGGACGACACTGACACGAACGCGATTTTGATTTTCATTTTGACATTGCACTTGCGCGCTCGATGCGCTCGCCTTGACCAATCGGCGCGCGATGGGCCGCAGGAGTGGCGCCCGCACCCAAACATGACTCCAGACGGGCCAAGACGCGGCGGCTTAGCTCTTCTGTTGTTGACATTTGTGTCTAGCTGGGCTTTCAGTTGTGGCAGATAATGTGTTGCCGATCATGGGCCTTAGTCTGGCGCTCAATCTCAGCACAGGTCTCACTGGACGACACTGCACTCCTCATGCGGTTTTGGGCCGGCCACACTCTACACTGTACACTGTACACTTTGCAATCCAAACACGAGCGTGTCTGGCCCGCTTGGAGCCCGTTTTTTCACTCTCCGCCACTTTTTTCCCGCCCGCATGGCGCCTCACTGGCCCAAATCCAAATCCAAAAGCAATCCGCTGGACTGATCGCAACGCTTTTGGTGCGCACGCTCAGGATTGCCGCAAGACTGTCTGCCGCTCAGCTCTCGCCGCTAATCAGAAGCTCGCGTGAGATTGACTCGCGCGCGAGCGCCCAATTGGGCGCAGGCTGTCACTGGTCGGCACCTGTTGCATGGAGCCCGTTGGTCTGCAGGCCAGCCGGGCCAAGGATCGCCGCCCGCAAGCCCGACCACTAAGCGATCCTGGCCGCTGAGGGTTGGCTTCTCTTGCCGGAAGCTGGCCGGCGAGCTCGAGAGAAAGAGAGAGAAAGAGCTGAGTGGGCAAGGGTTCGTGCTTGGCCAGCTCCCGTGCAGCCAAACACGCTCACCGATGGCCAGTCTAAGGCTGACCAAGCTGGCCAGAGAGTGTCTGTGCGGAATGGCGCGCGCAACTCGAAGTGTGTTGCGCCACGCGGCGCACACTCGCCGCTCGGCTGGCTCCTCCACCTTCCGGCCTGCTCTCTCTCTCTCTGTGGTCACTCGTTCAAAGCTCGCACAAAGCCTCCACCAGCGGCGAGACTGTCTACTCTACCTAGTCTCCCGCTTGGCTCCGTGTCCTGCTCGTCCTTGCACTAGAGCACACTTGTTTGCTGCGTCCCCAGTGAAAGTGTTTGGCCAGCGCCGAAGGTGCCCGTGCGCGCTGTCATCAGGCCATCTCGAGCATGCAGACGCCAAGAGAGCGAGAGCAGAGACCAAAGGGGAGACCAAAGGGGAGACCAAAGGGGAGACCAAAGGCAAGACTAGCAGCAGAGGGAGGTGGCTGCTGACCAGCAAGCTCGCCTAAGAGACACACACCAAGGCTCACACGGTAACACTCTGTGGGTCTCTTTTCCTCTTCCCGGCCGGCCGCCGCATGGAGGCGATCATTTTAAAGTTTGCAGCAGATCCAACAGGATCATTTCGAAACAACTCATAGCAAACCGAGAAGCAAGAAGCGGCCAAGCAAGAAGCCAGTCCACTAGTTCCAGTGACCAACACACAGTGTGCGTGCGCCTATCACAGAGTGTCAGTGAGTGTCAGTGTGGGTGAGGGTAGCTGTAGTAGTAGTAGAAGTAGTAGAAGTAGTAGTAGTGCACTTGCTCTATGTGCTATCAATTTGCCGCCCTGTTGCAATCATAATTACCGCTCTCCAAAGTCATCATCACAACACTGGCTCATTTATATTCGTCCGGCAAACCAACAAAGTTGCAGCTAAGCTACACACACAAAGAACACTTCAATTTGTAAGCAATTCAACTTCATCCCCTCAATGTGTGCACTGTTCTTGAAGAAAAAGAGAGAAAATTCACAGACTTGAACAACAGACTTTCATCTTCTGCCAACAAGTTGGCCTGGTGCCCAAGCTAATAGGTTATCAACTTTGTGGCTATTGGCACTCTCCCTTGAAACAGGTCCACAGAGTGAGCCGATGAAACGGGCGATTACAATCCATGCAACATTTCAAGAGTAATCAGTGGTGAAAGAGTTGCTAGTTTGGAGCTATAAATCCACCAGCGGTAAATAGATCAGATTATGTTCCTGAAAATTAAGAGGAGAACAATGATGCCTCAAAAGTTGATGAAGCAACGCCACGCTCAGGCGTCCACCAATTTGGGCTCCACAAGACAGACCAGAAGCGAGAAGAGGAGAGATTGTTTGGAGCTTAAGAAGAAGAGTCCTTCAAGCGAGAGAAATGTTTCCAAGTTCCAAGGGACAAGGAGGAGTCTAGTTATGTTTGGAGTTTATACCATTTTGGCCATAATTCTCATCGAATTGGTGCTCATCAATCCAAGTCTCAGGCCAGTGGAGGCCGGAAAGAAGAAAAAGATCATGAAAAAGATCAAGGAAATACTGCCTCTGATTGCACTGCTCAAGCGTAAAAAGATAGTCCTGCTGCCCATTCCAATGCCAATGAACTCGAAGGGCGGCGGCGGAGGAGGCGGCGGCTATGGTGGCGGCGGCGGAGGAGGAGGAGGCGGCTACGGCGGCGGCGGCGGCATGCCCTCGGGCGGCGGCTATGGAGGCGGCTCCTCAGGGGGCGGTGGCGGCGGCTACGGCGGTGGAATGTCTTCCGGGGGCGGCTACGGAGGCGGCATGTCTTCCGGTGGCGGCTATGGAGGCGGCATGTCGTCGGGCGGCGGCGGCGGCTACGGAGGCTCGGCCGCGGGTTCCTACAACGCGGCGCAAAGCTACGACAGTGAAACAAACTTCGACGACGACGACTCCTACGGAAGCGGCGGCGGCGGTGGATCCTCGGGAGGCTACGGCGGCGGCTCCTCCTCGGGCGGCGGCGGCGGATACGGCGGCGGGAGCGGAAGCTCGGGCTCCTACGGCTCGGGCGGCGGCTCTTCATCGGGCGGCTACGGAGGCTCGTCTGGAGGCGGCGGCGGCGGTTACGGAGGCTCATCAGGTGGCGGTGGTTACGGAGGCTCATCAGGTGGCGGCGGCGGCGGCTACGGCGGTGGCATGTCCTCTGGGGGCGGCTATGGAGGTGGAATGTCCTCGGGCGGCGCAGGAGGCTATGGGGGCGGAGCTAGTTCCTCCGGCGGCGGCGGCGGATACGGAGGCTCAGGAGGAGCAGCAATGGGCGGCGGCTATGGCGGAGCTTCAGGAGGGGCTTCCGGCGGTCATGGAGGCTCCTCGGGCGGATACAGTGGTGGCTCGGGCTCGGCGGCTGGCGGCTACGGAGGCGGCTCTTCGGGAGGCGCAGGAGGCTACGGCGGTTCGTCTGGCGGAGGCGGCGGCTACGGAGGCTCGTCTGGAGGCGCCGGGGGCTATGGTGGCGCATCGGGCGGCACCGGCGGCTACGGTGGCGGCTCCTCGGGAGGCGCAGGAGGATACGGGGGCTCCTCTGGTGGCGCCGCAGGCTTTGGTGGAGCATCCGGCGGTGGAGGAGGCTACGGAGGTTCGTCCGGCGGCAGTAGCGGCGGCTACGGCGGTTCGTCTGGCGGCGGCGGCAGCGGAGGCTACGGTGGCTCCTCAGGGGGCGCAGGAGGCTATGGTTCCGGCGGAAGTGGAGGCGGAAGCGGCGGATACGGCGGCGGAAGCTCGGCCGGCGGATATGGCGGCGGAAGCAAGAGCATCAAGGGCGCATCAGGTGGCGGCTATGCGGCGGCAGCTGCGGCCGCTGCTTGAACAGTAGACCAACAATTTGCCCGTGTCTACCGTGCATGCATCATCTCATTTGCTAGTTCAACCAAGCGGTTCAAGTACGGCGCAATCAATGGACACCAGCCTGTTCAATGACTGTTGCCGGCAGTATCGAGCTCAATTACCGGCACCCACTCACCCCATATCAACTCCTTTGACACTGGACGATGCTCATGATGCCTTACACATCACGCAGATCAAAGGAACCCAAGAGTCAAGATAATATATACGTATAGATACATATATATATATAGAGATTCTTATACAAAGTTAATATATTCTTCCTTCCACTGAATGGTGGTAATAAAAGATATATCTTTATTTCAGATGTCTCTGAGTTGTTGTGCTTATCAGTTAGCGATTGGGATGTATTTTATAACATGCCTTTGAGGATCATAGGAGAATTTGTTGGAACTGAAAATCGGCATCTTGTAGAAGAACGATGGGTCACAGTCATCAACACGTCGGCATCTGTTCCTGTATTCTCTCTCATCAATCTCAATCACATCCAGAGGCTCCAGGTTGTCGAATTTCTGTTTCAGAATCTGTTGCTGCTCTATGACCATATTCTTCAAGATACTCAACAGTATGTCGGTGGTCGACCTGTTGTAGCTCAAATGTTGAGAGAATATCTGTTTCATCTCCCTGGCAGAGGAATACTTCTGCGTGGATACGAAACTCTCCAGTACAACTTTGATGGACATTCTTACATCGTCCATAGTGACGTGATTTCTGAGATGCATCTTTGCGAAAGCTTCTGAACATCTGATGATACTTTCGATGTGTCTTGCAGTGATTGGAATGGAATTGGTCAAATTGGATTCGCGTCTCATTTCAGCATAGACTTTGGCGATACTCTCCGATTGTTGCTGAGAGAGTTTTGGTCTGAATTTGTCTCGGGCATAGACGATGTAGCGTTGTAGTAGTTCCTTGTCAATCATTTCGTATTCCTCAAGTTTGTCTTCTTGCTCCAGTTGCTCTATGGCAGCCATCTCCTCTTCGGTCACATCAGAGTGGGCCTTCCGGTGAGATCTGACGATAAACTTAGCGAGAGTTGCATCATTTATCTCGTTTATTTCGTCACGAATCACGCAGATTATGTCGAAACGCGAGATAATTGGGTCAGTCAACTCAACGTTCTGCAAAAACGTTCTATCTGTCCTATAGCGACCGCCAATAGGATTGGAAGCAGCAATGACAGCGCAGCGAGCTGAGAGGGAAGCGACTATTCCCGCCTTGGAAACAGATATGGACTGCTGCTCCATAGCCTCGTGGATACTGGTACGATCTTGGTCAGACATCTTGTCAAACTCGTCGATGAGGCAAACTCCATTATCGGCCAGAACAAGGGCACCAGCTTCGAGTGTCCACTCGCGTGTAACTTGTGATTTTTGTACGTATGCAGTCAGACCGACAGCGGAAGCACCTTGGCCCGTGGTATAAACAGCACGTGGAGCGATCGTCTTGGTATATTTCAGAAACTGTGACTTGGCGGCTCCCGGATCTCCACAGAGCAGCACATTGATGTCACCACGAACACGATGTTTCCCTGAGGGGTTCTTGCCACAACCTCCGAACAGTGATAGAGCAATGGCGCGTTTGACAGTCTCATGGCCATAGATGGATGGACAGATAGATGCGGTTATACGCTCGACAATGTTTGGATCGCAAGCTAGATTTACAATTTGTCTGGTATCGGCGTCAGTGAGGGTCTGACTTATGTTGGTCCAATCTTGCCTCTTGACAATGTTGTTTGCCAATATAACGGTAGAGAAAACTGGAAAACCTGTTGCTATGTTCAAGGCACCGTCGTAAGAGTTGGAATATATGCCAGTCAAGTCAATCTCATCACCAGGACGACAAGTGTCACACAAATCTCCTAAAACAATCACGTCCTTAGCTCTAGGCACACGACCTGCACTAATCTTACCAGGCGATTCTTGGATCGTGATACGCTGATAATTCTTGTATAGAGTCTGCTCCATGTTGATGGCAAATGGTCCTAGTGATTGACATCCTGGACATGTACCTGGGCTTATCTCCGTGTCCTGATGCTGAACAAATGGACCAAGAGTATATTTGCATTTTAGGCAATCATACATCACAAGATGCAATTGAGGTATGATAGTGGTTGCGCTGTTCACGACCCCTTGGGTCCTTATAAGTTGGTAAAGGTGTAACTGGCGCAGAGACCTAATCTCCTCTGATATAGCGAGATCTCGGATGCGGACGTTGATTTCATTAGCAATCTTGGAGTAAGTGGGATACATTGATAAGACTACATCCTTAGCTGCTTCGTTGAATATCTCGAGAATCTTTTCTGGGGCCTCGACAAGAAACAAGGCAAGAGCTGGCTGCTTGCTAGCAAGGATGGGGTACTCCAGTTCAAAGCTCTGAGCGTTGACTTCTGTCATGATTCTTAGCTTCTCCTTGAAAACGCTACGACCAGCATCATCGACGTAAGTCTTCAACAAGTTCTTGAAACGGTTACGTATCTCGTTCTTAGTTGCGCGCTGTGACAGCCAGTCTCTAACAGGCATTCCACGGGTATCTTCAATGTTATCGATTGTTTCGGTCTCTTGCTCACCGTCGAGATCAGGCCTGCCACTTAGGGCACCCTCAGCAAGTCGGCGACGACGTTTGATTTGCCTGAAACTTGTTTGAGAGTCGGCCTCAGATAGATCATCAAATATATCGAGGCCCCTTCTTGACCGCATGCGCCGACCTTCAAGACGGTCTCTCTCCCTAAGAGTGGCCTCGGCCGCGATCCTTTCGCCGATAGACATCTCACTAACTGATTGATCATCCAGATGCTCTGCCTCATACTTATCTAGCTCGGGGATAGGGGCATAGTCCCTCTCCATCCCCTCCCCAAACAAATCTTCTTCATCAGATACATGCTCATCTTGCCTAATGTCTTCGACGACGATGTCATCTTCATCTCCAGATGGTAGGACAATGTCTGATTCCGAGCTGTTCGTGTCAGGCATTTTTGCTGTCTGATATTTTTGAATTCTTTCTGCTGATTAAACCTAGGATAAAAGTTATTGAAGACTTAAAACTCATTTAAAGGTAACTATGCGCTGGTTGGCCTTTACTCAACTGTTGCCAGAAACTCGTTCGCACAGAATTTGCGGATTCTTTGTGCTGCGGCAAAAAAGGCGCGAACACGCGCTGATGTGCCCCCTTTAATATTGCTGGTCCCCTATTGTGTCTCCGCTGAATTGTAGTTCGCGAAGATCACCGCTGTCTACGTATCCATTACGGACACGGAAGCAAACAAATAACAGAAGCCATTATGAGCATCGAGAATTTCCGTAAGACAGCGCAATTCATGCTGGCCCGAGGCTGTGTCACATCGGAGGAGTTGCGGGACTTCTTCGCGGCCTTGAGGCCAGAGGGCTCGAGTCAATTGACAGATGAAACCATATACAGCGCCATCAACAACATGAATTCGAAGTTGAAAAGGTATAACATGATGATCCGAGCATCTACTGACGACAAGACTCAACAGAAATTCTACTCCCTCATTTCCACTGTGGACAATTGGATAACGAAAGAGGCTTCCCATCACACACCGAAAGAATTCGAGTTTTTCCGACTAATATGGCAAATCATACGTGAGGGCAACATAGAAAGAGACAAAGCTAGAGATTTGGCCTCTTCCATCAAGTTGGCGAACTATGAAGAACTCCTCGAGGAATGGTGTGAAAAACACTGGCTTGTCTACGAACGGGATCGTGACGAGTACCGGATAGGGCCGCGCTCCAAGGCCGAGTTAGATGTACTGATGTGATAGATGAAACCATTCATATTTTTACCCTTGTGACAAAAAATAGTTGCGTCGTTCAAATTTTAATCATAAATTACAGATTCTTTCTCTTGGCAACCTTAACCTGTGCTGCAATACGATCTAAGTCTCTGAAACCTTTGGGGGACAATCTCCTACCGCCCTTCTCTACTTTTTCGAGCCACTTTATCTCTTCGAGAGATTGCAAGGCTTTTCTGGCTATCGAAGAGCTTGCCTTACAATAGTGTGATGGCCTAACCCCCCTTCTGTACTTGCCTCCATGGATTTTGGTCAAGGCTCCGACGCCCAGTGGTGAACTGTAGTATAGGTTTCTGGCTATTGAAGCACATCTTGTGTAAAACCAATCTGGATCGGAAGGTGCAAGCTCCTTGTAAGTGGCCGTCTTCACAGTATCAACCCACTCCGGAACCGGTAATTTGCCTTGCCTGCATTCATATACGGTTTCGTGTTATGGGAGTAGTTTTGTGTTAGTTATACAAGTCTAACCAAACAAATTGCTCGACCAGACAAGAAGTTATACATGCTTTAGATACTGACCTTTTCAAGTAGGCAGCGAGGGCCTTAACCAAAGCTGTTTGGTCGACATCCTTTACACCGACCGACTGAGTTCTCTTTGCGGCAGGTGCCATGGTTTTTAATTCTTTTTGTCAATAGGTTAATTTGGCAAGTAAGTATTAGACAACCTAATAATGCCTATACATCAATTGGAAAGAACCATCCGAAAATATTCAAGTCAAACCTGATGCTGGTGCACAGTTAGCATGTGAAAATCCATGCACATAACAAACTCCGTGTGATTGGAGCCGGAATCGGCACAGCATGCCGAACTTGCGCATGCTACCAGCACGAGCGCGCGCCAATTCAAAACTTTTGCTTCCCGGGCGCCACCTCTGAAGAAATTGGCTAACTTATGAAATCAAAATAATTCGCTTGCTCATTTCAGTATATCGCTGTCCTAAATCTTTCCCATCTTGGGCTTCAAAAGCTTCGCGCATCTGACCAGAGCTCATATTTCGTTCGTTAGCAATTTCTAGTCTCAAATTAGCAATATTATCTTAACAATCCAAACATATTATTCTATTGATAGTCGTATCCACTAGACTCGGCATCATCGAGAGCTTATATCCAATATTATGTCCAGATAACCCTTTTTAATTAGGTAGAACAATCCTTTGTCCTTATAGAATCTCAACAACTGAGTTCTACGGCACGTTTTCGATGACCAGTTATGTCTACGGAGAATACAGAGTTTATTATATGTACAAGTAAAAATATAAATACATAAATCATGCTGAATAGCAAATTCGGATTGAGGCAAGCTGCAAATGTCATCTCGACTGGTGGCAATGACCGTGTACCTCTAGCTGGTATCTTTAGTTCTGCAGTGGTGGGCAATAGTTGCAACAACGAAACAAAGAATAGCAACGTTAGTCAAGAATCTTATGTCATTGCAAAATACGACTACCAGTCACAGGGTCCACAGGAGTTGTCAATCAGAAAAGGCGATCGTTTATTGTTACTAGACGACAGTCGTCATTGGTGGCGAGTTCTAAACAATGATAATGCCACAGGATTTGTGCCAAGCAACTACGTCAAACGGGAGAAGCAATCTTTGTTCGACAGTATTCGCCGAGGTATTCGTGGAAATACAAAACCCTCAGCCAAGAAATCGACATTAGCGACACACAGTAGTGATAATCCACAATCGCCTACATGTCCACTCATACCACTCAATACAAAAACTGACACTTCTAATTTCTCGACAATTCAAGAACTTAACTCACCACCCCATCATGGAGATAGTAGCAAGCTGAGAACTAACGATGATAAATTATCTCATAGCAGTATACTTGTCAGGGAACTTGGACCAAATTTCAACGTTGTTCACGATCCCTTATCGATTGCCGGCAATAATGGTCACCAAGATAGCAATAATCAGGCTCCAGTAGGACACCATCTTCAAAGGAATTCGAACACAATCACCGACACATTACTCAATTTCACGATAGCAACTGTAAAATACAATTACAAATCCCAGCAATCAGATGAGCTGTCTTTGACAAAGGGTTCTAAGATAAAAGTCTTGGAAAAATCGGACGATGGATGGTGGAAAGGTGATTTGGACGGACAACTTGGATGGTTTCCATCCAACTATGTCATCGAAGAAACCTCCACCTTTGACACGGAAAACATCAATGGAGGTGAAAAGTTTACTAGTCCAACGAAGCAATCAAGACAATTGACAAAACAAACTTATCCACTACATTCAGTTGCTAAGGGCTCGTCCCTCGACCAGTGTCTGCCATCAACAGAGAGGAACAACTTCCCGCCATTGGACCAAGAACCAGCCTCAAGTGCAATAGAAGCCGTCGACGGGTTGGGCGTTCTATTTGTTGTTGTTGCATTGTACTCTTTCCAAGCACAGTCAGAGGAGGAGCTGAGCTTCACGAAAGATGAGCGACTGGATGTTATAGAAAAGCCCGTAAATGATCCGGATTGGTGGCGAGCTAAGAATATTCATGGAAACATTGGACTAGTTCCGAAGAACTATGTCCAGATCGTTCCCAGTATAAAGAATTTACGTCAATTGACCTCAGATCCTAGAGGTTTAGTAAATGGGAGTAACGAATCTAATAATGATGTTAGAGCATCAAATAATCCGGTAATCCAGCCAGAACTTGGCTCAAGCAATTTGCAAGTACAGGGAGTGGGTATGACTATTGGCGCACCAGTTTCTGCGACTAATGACGGCCAATCGATATCTTTGGCTCAACTGACTCGTGATTTGGAAATCAAGCTGCACTTGGATGAAAAAATCTGGTACCATGGAGTGATGAGCCGTCAACAATGCGACAAGTTACTTAACGCTTATGCTGAAGATGGTGATTTTCTAGTGCGAAATTCTGAAACGAACGCCGGCGACTTCTCTGTATCGTTGAAGGCTCCAATTAGAAACAAGCATTTTAGAGTGCACTATGTTGATGATGGTTTCTGTATTGGTCAGAGGAGATTTGAATCACTGGACGAGCTCGTGGAGCATTACAAACGCACACCAATATACACGAGCGCAACTGGCGACAAGATGTTTCTAAAGAGACCTTTTGCTCGTTAGCTCTTGCGTTGCGTTTCCACAAAGGCACAACAAGTCATTGGTGCAAGGTGTAATATCTTAACAATAAAGACAGTATGAACAAATGCTTCAAACAAATACACTAACTTGATCATTATTGTGACGTCCCTAGTTTGGGGTGATCAATAGGTATGCATGAATTGATTCTTTTCCTCCGTTGCCTTGCTTGGGGGTGCCCAGTTGCAAGAATAAGGGCGATTTACTCAGTATCCATATCTCGAGCATCTTGCTACCTCCACAAACTTTCGCTAAATCGAGCCTAGAGGAAAAATCCGAGTATGTCTGAGAGGAGCACCTGATCCATGTCTGAACTCGCAATGCAACTCGCGAATATTTGACCACCGCTCGAGCGGAAGAAGTGCACCATGCATTGAATTAGCCATGATGAACGCATGGCTCTCTCTCTAATTGACCTGAATTGGCTGATTGGCTAATTGAGACCCGAAAGTTTTGTTGACTCCATGCGGGACTGTTGGCCGCAAGTTGGCCAAGCCAGCTGACTGCTAGCTTGGAGGCCGACTAGAGTCTGGAGCTGGATTGGGCTAAAGACCAGGGGAAATTAAGTTTCTTCGGGCAATCAAAACTCTAGAAAACCTTCCTATTAGTGTGAACTTTATCTCTCTCCTTCTCTCCTTCTCTCTCTTTCTCTCTCTCTCACGAAAACTAAAGCAGCAGAAAGACGTTATATTGGTGCAGTGTTGGACGATAGACAGGCGCAGTTGGCGGTGGACACACTTAGAGGGGCGGCTTCATAATTCTCTCGCTCCTCTCAGGCCAGAGGAGGGGAATGAATGAGGTCGAGTGGAAGACAGTTGTTAGAGTGTGCTGATACTAAAGAGAGCCAGAGATAGGCAGGAGCAGAGGGAGAGGGAAAAGAGAAAGAGCTAGGGGACAACAATGGAGGAGAGTGAAAAAACCAACAAAAAGGCTCGAATTTGGCGCGTAATGATAGTGGTGATGAAAGAGTCCCCAGGAGTGGACTGTCGTTTGGCGAACTCGATGGTGCCCGAGAGAGCCACCATGGCCATTGCCATCGCGCGCTTAGCTAGTGGACAGCTAGTGTGAGAGGAAGTGAGCTAGTTGCTGGTTGTTGGTTGCTGGTTTGGATCTGTTGTGTGGGTTAGTTTGGGGGACGGCTGATGGCGAGCAGGCGGGCGGCGGCGGCTAACGAGCTGGCCGCCGCCGCCAAGTTGGAAAGGCGCGAGCAGAAACTGGATGGCTTTTTTTGGTGTTGCCCGAAGTGCATTAGATAATCGCGTTGGCCGAAATGCAGCTGATTTGGGCGCCGGTCACGCGGGACACGTTTAGTGTTCTCCTCCTGCTCCTCTGAACAGAGTCTGCGCAAAAATTGTCATCCGCCGCCACAGAGAACTCTGCTCCTCCTGGCAAGCCAACTGGGAAACTCTCAACGAGAGAAAGACGCTCGGAGTTGGAATAACAATGGAGGAAGTCTCTTCTGGCACACAGTTGCTCTTGGACACTGGCAGGACTGAATCCGGACTGGCTGGGGAGGCCAAACAGGGCCTCAAATATGGTAGTGTAATTTGGCGATGAGCGTGTGGACAAGCCGTGCAGTAAGGCAATCTGGGTGTGGAGCCAAGAAGGAAGACAAAGCTCGATGATGAGAGAAGCCAGTGCATGTGTGTTGTCCCTATGAGAAAGGAAGTGTGTACGAGTGCAAGTGCAACTGTGAGACTGTGGCCCAAAGGATCATGGACATATAGATGGAAGGAGTTCTAGAGTAACACACACCAGCGAGCGAGTGTGTGCGGAGAGCCATGAAGAGGGAGGAATTTACATTTTCAACTGGTCTTCTGGGGGATTGGTTGGTGAGTCTGGAACGGAAGTGAACGAGAGAGCCAAGATAAGGTGGCCCGCCGACTTGGGTGGTGTTTGAGAAGCAGCTGATGCTAGCATATGATAAAGGGGCCAGGGGTTGAAAATATTCCAATTGGCGCACTTTGTGGGCATTGGCCAGAGGGGCGAGCTTGCCCATTTGCTGGGCCCGTTCGATCAGCGGATGAAAGAGAGAGAGGCAAGAGAAAGAGAGAGAGAGAGAGAGAGAAGGAGAAATAGAGAAAGAGGAAGGAAGAGGAGAAAGGGAAACAGAGAGTGAGGGCAAAAAGGAGGACAACAAGCAGACAAGCAAACTAGCAAGTTGGCGTCCACGGAATCCAATGAATGTTTGCCACCAACTTTGTATCATGCCAAAGTGAGGCAAGGAAGACTATGGAAAGAGGCCCTGTGAGGCAAGAGCAGCGTTCAGGCGGCTGGAAGTGTGAGCTTAGCGGAAGGAAGGGAAACAATAATGATGAGCTTAACAGAGAGCAGAGGGAGAAGGCGAGCACAAGCGGCGCTGGCGAGCAGCAAGTGCTATGGTGCGGCGAGGAGACGGGCGGATTGTGGCCTGTGCAGCCGCAAGTTGAGCGGGCCAGCCGTTTGGGTTCCGCTTTGGAGGAGAATGGGCAAATTCCATGGAAAATGGAGTCGAATATCAGTGGAAGGGGCCGTTCAGTTTCCACCTCATGCTCATCTAGCTCTCTAAATGCCGCCCAACAAGAAGAGAAGGAAACTTTGGCCCCAAAAGCCCCGGCCTGGAAGCACACGGAGCCCTCAATGGGACGACAGCCTATAGAAGAAGGGGAGCCAAATGACTGGGCGCCAGCGAGGGCCAATTCGTCAGCTGCCACTGCAAGTCCCATGTTCTCGGAGGACGCCAGCCAATTGGTGGGGCCACAAACTGGGAGCCCTCGGTGGCTTGAAAGTATAATGCCAGCGAACGAGGTAAGTAGATCCAATGGTCGTACTTGATTTGGGCGCCCATAAGCAGCAGGCGGCGGTGGGCGCTAAACTAACACGAGACCAGGTTAGCCCAGTCCCATTGAGCCCGGTCAGCTGAGAGCCAGGCTGCTGCCAAATTCCTACAAATGAGATTGGCCGTCGAGCGGAACTGTTGGGCTGGCCACCTTTTGCCCAAAGTGCCAAGCGGAGGCGGAAGCTCACAGTGGACCAGAGAGAGAGAAGTGGACGCCGAGGGGTCCACTTTGGCGCGCTGACCATAAGGCTTTGGATGGGCGGAAGCTCATTTGATTAGATGGAATTTCCATAAGCCTTCAAAGTGCGGCCCGCAGAGTGTCCTCCCTGGCTCGATTTGAAGTTGGCGAGACTGGTCCGTCGAGCTGGCTGGCGGCCCCAGTGGACGGCTGGCCCAACGGACGACTTGCCAAGTGGCCAAGTGGCCAAGTGGCCAAGTGGCCAAGTGGCAAGTCGAGGCCGCCCGGCAACCCGAGAGGGGCCAGAAAGTAATCAAGAGGAAGTGTGGAAAGTTGTGCAAAAATCGGCACATCCAAGTGGAGGCTTCCAGCGCGCGGCAAGCCTTAGGACTGGCCCACTTGGCCGGTTAGCTTTGCAGAGTGCCACTGGCTAGTGCTGGCCCCTTTTGGCGCCGCCGCCTCCGGATCTCAGCCCTCCAGTGGGGCTCTCTAGATTTGATTGATCCTCTACATCAGCCGGGGGCTATGGGGCGCCCTCTAGGCCGAGACAAAGAGGCCACACCGCAGCCAAGTGGGCGGCCTGCTTGTCGCCATTTCCGCCCTCAGATCAAGCGGCGCTCGGCGGCTCGTTTGGCACTCGTCGCCGACAGATCAAACTTGGACACAGACACACAGCTTCACGCGCACCACAAGCCCACAAGGAGCCCCCCCAGTGCCGCTGGCACTCTCAACGTCTGGCGAGGGGCAAAGTGAAAATGGCTAATGTACATTTGGACTTTTCGTTCGTGTGTTCCTGGCTCGTGTTCAGAGTTGGTGTTGCTGTTGCTGCTGTTGTTGCGACTAACTTGTGGGCACTTTGGACGGGCGTTGACTGGTTTGTTGTATGTGTTATTGTTGGTGTTGTTTTAGTTTTAGCTCGAACAGCGGCGACCAGAGGGCCTTTGTGTTGCCTCCGGTGAGCTCTTGTCTGGCGCGTTGTTTGCGCATAAAAAGAGCGGAGAGCCCCAAACAGAACGACAGAAATGCACCCCCGGCCACACACACACACACACAATGCAGTGGTCGTCTATCAATCATTGCTGCTTCCATTATGGGCCAGCCTGGCCAGCTGAGCCACCCTCTGCTCGCTGGTGTGCTCTTGGCGACGTGCGCTAATTAACTGGCAGCCTAGTGGGGCGCCAGGAGAGGTCGCAGTCTCCCTTCAGACTGCGGCTGGCGCCCACTCTGAGTCCGTGTCGAGCACGCGTCTGCAGCACTCGGTCTTGCCGGGCCCACTCGAGCACGCCGAGCGAAAGCCCGGCAGCACCAGAGGCACGCTTCGTGGCCAGCTCCACGCCGACGCTTAGCTCTCCAACCACGACCAATGCTCTCACTGGCACCCAGTCTCTGGCTCTCTCTAGCTCGTGCTCGCCTGCAACCATCTTCGCCCAGACGCCAGTGCCAAGCTGCCTGCCTTCTGGTGCCAGCCAGCCTCTCTGGGGCGATCTATTAACTGGACTGTGCGTTCTGAGCGGCTGAGCAGCCAACTGGTGGCCAGCCGCCCGCATTTCCAGATCGCTCTCACTCTCAATTACCGCCAGCTCACGGCCCAATGCTCGGCCAAGCGACGCGGCGACAAACTCGGCCAGCCAGCCAGCCAGCCGGTCCACTTCCGCCTGCATCTTATTAGCATGCCAGCCAAACCGCAAGCACGCCCACTGGAGCAGAGGAGCTCCTGATGGATGATCATTGTGATGATCATCACTATGATTTGCCGCCCGCCTCCTGCTCCTCGTCTGCCGGCCAACTGCTGTCCCTTCTTCCTTTTGGATTGCTTTTATCGCCCGCCAGACGGCCCATAATCCATCTATCTATCACAGTCGTCCAAGTGTGTCATGCAAGTCCAGTTGTCTGCGCCGAACGCAATCATGCCGCTCCAATTGTTTCTCACGCCAAACCAGAAGGGTCCACACTGCATTGTGTCTCTATTCAACGCCAGCAGCTCGTCAAACTTTCGCCCACTGCTCCACGCGAGTTTGCCACCAAATCTGGAGGAAAAAGCTGGACAACAAACAGACAGCAAAATCCCATTCTTTGCACAAGAGCGTCTGGCTGGCTTAAAAAGGGCACCTCGCGGGCGTGCAATGTGCTAGCCAATAATTGCAATCAGAACGGGCCCCATTTGTGTGACACTCCTTGGCGTTTGCGCCTCGCCAGACAAGGGCCGCTGGGCGAGTTCCGCATTGGAAGGGCAGCCCTTTGGCTTGAGCACGAGCGCGCGTGCCAATGCACCGACGGGCCAAGTGGCTGGCCCTTGGGAGTGCTGCTCGCTCGCTCGCTCTGGCGCCTCTCTCAAGCCGCATTCATGGCCGCTCTTCCGGCGGCCACTCGGCAGCTAGAGGCTGCTCGAGTGGCCCGGACGTGCCGCCATGAGTGACGACGAGGTGTCGCTGATTCGAGGGGACGAATTTAGCCCCCTCAGCTAATCTAGTCTGGCCAAGTGAAGACGAATTGGAGCCAGCGAGACTGCCCCGCTGGCTTGCCACAAATCGGGCAACTTCCGACCCGATGGGGCACCACAAGCACGATTAGATGCTTGCAGCCGCACGGTTAATACCTGGCCGCCCAATCCCGGGCCGCGTCCAGGCCAAGCATCTAATTGAATGGCGTGGGGGCGCCGCCAGCTGGAAGGTGGGCGCCCACCGCTCAGCTGTGGTGCGCCACCAGAGCGCCAAATGACCGCCGTCGGCCTTGCCTGAGACAGCCGCTGCAGTGGGCGGGCGCATCTCTGGAGGGCGGCTGCATTATGGAGCTGCGTGGCAGTGCATTAATGCAGATGGGCGCTGTGTTTCTCAACACAGCGGCGCTCATTTGTTTGCTCTTGCCGCACTAACGAACGGTAACCCAAGCTGGCCAATGGAGACAGAGCATGGGGTGATAGTGTGGCGCTGCTGCGGGCGTGTAGCCTCAGACTGGGACCTGGCAGGCAGGCTCGCTTTGCCTGTGCCAAAATAACAACAACAACCAAAACACTTGATGATGGCCAAGCTCCACTTGCACCCTTCTTGTCGTGTTCCAACCAGCGCCGCTTCCGCCAACACAGGAAACGATCAAACTCTCGAGACACCGCCTCTACACCGTTACGCCCACCTTGGAACAGGAAATCCCCCCCGCGAGCCCATCGGCGCCCCTTTATCTTGAGCGAAATTCTGCGAGCATGTATCTGGCTGGCTGGCTGGCTGGCTTGCCGGTAGACTGTCTTGGGCGGATTGAAATGGCCTGGCCCGCGGGCGACGAGCACCGCAGACACACTGTGACTGAGTTGGCCCTGAGCTGCGGCCGCGCTGCTTGGCCGCCTCCAGTTGGGCCGCCCGCCCATTGACAGGCGGCCAAAGAGCAGCCCGGGGGCCAAATGGCGCCTGTAATGGCGGCCAAGGCTCCCTCATGGAGGCAGAAATAATTGTCAGCCCAATTTCCACTCTCGATCCTCCTTTTGGCCTCCCTTTTGGCCCTCAAACTCGCTCGGGCTTCCAATTGTGGAGCAATGGGCACGAAATTCGCGCGAAATCTCAAACTAAACATACACATTCCTAAATTCCAACCTCTTCTCTTTCCCTTCTTCTTCCCTTTCACTGCTCACTAACTCCAAATGTGCCCCGAACTGCATGGGCCAAATTCAATGGAACAACCCTCTCATCACTACACTTGGCCATCCACAATGGTGGGCCATGAATTGTAAACAATTGTCAAACTTGCCCGCGGGCCTTCTTCATCCATTCACTCACTCACGAACTGAAGTTGATCACTTTGCGAGTGCAATTGGAACAACTGATTGAGGATAATCTGTGGGACGAATGTGATAAGTTGAATCTCTTCTACTGTTTGGACCAATTCGAGAACGGATCCATCGGCCTTGGCCAACTGCTGGCCCACTTGCTCCAAGAGTCGCTAACCAAATTGGACGAGCCCCAAATTAAGTGCCAAATATTGGAATTAATCCGCCGCATTTACGTTCAGCCTAAGGCCAGGCGTGCTTCTCACGCTTGTGAGAAGCGGCCGGCCAATTCCTTGGAAGTGGGAACTGGAGAGGAGGAAAACAAGGAGGACGAGGACAAGGGTGGCCGCCTAATCGAGTCCGACCTACGCCTGCTGGACGCCTCGATTAAGCGGCTGTCTCTCGAGTCTTGTCTCAGAGGCCAGTGGGTGGGCGCCCAAGCGAACATTGGCCCCCAAGCGGCAGGCAGCCGTTTGCAGGACGAGCAGAGTGGTAATAAAAATATTAATAATGATGAGCTCAATCGCGATAACGAGCCCAATGGGCCAGGAGGGGCAGGAGCCGCCACGAGCCAGTGGGGGCCGGCGGCAAGTTGGACTGTGGGCGGCCGCTTGAAAGGGGCACTCGCGCAAGAGACGCAGCAGCGCGCCGACTTGTGCACGTCAGCGGCCGGCCAGCACAATAACAACAACAACAGACTGGCGCCCGCGCGCAATCTCAGTGCACCCCAGCGGCCACTTGGGCCAAGCTCGCCGGACGCTCCTCTGGAGTGGCGCTGGTCATTTCGCAAACCGATGGCGACCTGTCAAGATAACCCAGAAGAGCGGGCAGTCTTCGAGCAAGACAGCCAGGCCCACTACCAGGAGGAGGGGCGAGCGGCAAGATGCTCAAGCGAACAAGATGATCTCCAGTTCCCAGAAGAAGAGGACAACAACAACAACAATAATCGCCACAACTATCACCATTCGAAAATTGCAAGCGAAAATAACGACGACAATAACTACCCTAATAATAATAATAACAACAACCATAATATTAATCAAGACCACCTAGACGGGCGGGCACTTGAAGTGGCCCTGCTGGAGCTAAGAGCTTTGGAGGGTGGTGCGTCTGCCAGTGGCCAGAGGCACGAGGCGAGAGGAGCGTCTTTCATGAGGGACGAGGAGCAGTTGGATTTGATGGGCGACGGCGGTGGGCAAGTGTTTGCGGGCGTGCCGCATGATTACGCCAAATGGACTCGCCCAGCCGCCGGCCAACTGCTGCCCAAGGAGAGAAGGCGAGGCATTTATCTGAACGATGACAAGACGCCCAATGGAACGGTCCATCAATATCGCGCCAACTCGGCCGAGTTTTATCTCCAGCCGGCCGACTCAACGCCGAGGACTAGGGCCGCCCCCATCGAGGTCCAGTGGGCTGGACGCTCGAGTTTTGAGCCGCAGCTCCGCGAGGGGCCAGTTGTGGTGCACGTGAGCAGCTCGTCGTTGGAATTGGCCGAGCAAGAGCCCAACCGGAAGGCCGGCCTGTGCACCACAGAGAACCCTTGGCTGTGGCAGGAGGAGTTCCAAGAATGGAAGTCGCCCGAGTTGGGCGGCCCGGCGGCTGCTTATCGTGCGACCAATCAGTTTGCCGACGTGCCTAGTTCACCTGTGTCGCCGAGTGGCTCGCTGGACCAAATTGACTTTGAGCATAATCAAGTGGCGCCCGTCCACTTGGGCCAGCAGAGGGGAAGGGCCAGCCTGGCCGTCCAGTGTCCGTGCCCGAGTTGCAGGGGCGCCAAGCGGGAGCAGCAGCCCCCAGGTGGCTGGGCCGAGTCGTTGGTGGCCGGCCGGCGGTGCGTCTCCTCCCACTCAGTGCCCCTCGAACACCGACAGGACCACTTAGAGGGGGGCCAGCAACATCGATTGGAGCACCGCCGTTCGGACCTGGCCGAGTGGGTCCGCCTGCATGCGCGCGGGCCGCCGCCCCTCACGCCGCCGGCCGCGCTGCACAGCCGCGCCGCCCCCGCCCCCTACACAGTCGCGCGGGCTGCGGGAGTGTGCCCGCGCGCGCCAGACACGCTGCCTGCGGACGCTCAGGACTGGCTGCCGGCCGAGCTCGAGCACTCCAGCTACGCAACCGCTCGCCTCGCAAACACTCAGCCCGCCTCAATGTCCACCGACATGAACTATCGCGCCTGGCCCGATAATTATGCCACTGCCCATTGGTCATTCCGTCCGGCCTCGTCAAGCCCGGGCCTCTGGTGGCACGTGACGCCGCCACACTCAAACCTGGAGCTCGCCGCCGCTGCCGCCGCCGCCGCGGGCCCACCCCCAATGGGGCCCTGGAACGGGTTCGCCGACACTGCGGGCCCCGAGGCCTGTCGGTGGAGTTTGCCCGCGTCGCCGGTGCGCCAGTGGCGCCGTGGCTCGACGAGCGCCTTCAGCTACGCCGAGCCGGAGCAGGTGGGCCGCCGGGCGAGCAAGATGCAGGCCTCTGCAGTGGGCCAGGCGGGCGGCTCGTCCCAGTGTCCAATTGGAGGGCCGACAAGTGGCTGCGAGAAGTTTGCCGAGACGAATCGTGAAAACTGCTTCCTGTCCGCCGCTGGCCACTCCATCGAAAGTGGGCGCCAATTCATGACCAAACCACTCGTGCATCCTCACCATCGGCCAGCCCCTCATGCAGAGCCCCCATTTCAGCCGGCCCAATGGGTGCCCCACGGAAGTCGCCCCCCGGCATGCCTCTGGACTGGCCGCTGCTCGATGGGCGACCTCTGCCAGGGGACAGACTGTGTCCCGGCCAGCCAGTCTCGCCAACTAGCTGCTGGCCACTCGGCAGGGCCAAACGAGCCGCGCCGAGCCAGCAGACAGCGCCAACTGGCCCAATTAGACGTCCAATCACAGCGACAATCCGCCGCCGGCTCGCAAGTCGAGCCCAACCAGGCCGGCCTCCAAGCGAACCGAGGCCGCTCCAGCGAGCAGGAGGACGACGAGGAGGAGGAGCAGGAAGAGGAAGAAGAGGAGGAAGAAGAAGAAGAGGAGGAAGAAGAGGAGGAGGAGGATGAGGAGGAAGAGGAGGGCAAGGTTGTGACTGAGGCATTAGTGCCCAGTCAGGCGAAAGGACGGCTGCCATTGTCAGTTGCCGAACAGGTGAGTTTTACTCTCCGTTTTAGACTGTCTCCAATTCGCTCGTTTGCGCCCGCCGGCTCCCCCACCCAATTTGCCCACATTTCCAGGCCCCTTTTAAAATGCGCCCCACTTTCTCCTTTTGGGCCTGCCGCTGCCAGCCGGCCCCCGCGCGCTTGTTTACAATCCCGAGGCCAAATCGAGATTCGATAGTGAGCGAGAGGCCCAATTCGAATGGGCCCAATCGAACCGGCGCGGAATCCATTCGCCCCGTTTCGTGGGGCATCATCATCGATCAAGCTGCCGCCTCGCCGGCACCAAAGCGGCCGCCCTCTAGCCTCCAGCCTCTGGCCTTTGCTCTGGCCCCTCGACCCCCATTTCTCGCTCTGTGCACGGCCCCACCGGAGCTCAGGACGCCCCAAAGTCGGCCTCTAAACCGCGATGGGGCCACTCTCGCCCCCGATTTCGCTGGCCCGCACCTGGCGAGCCACTTCCGGCGCTGGCGCTTTGGCGCCCCGTGGCGCGCCCCTCAGAGTGGTCGTGCATTGATCTCGGGGGTTTGGGGTTAGCACGAACTTGGGGCCTTGCCAATCGGAGGCGAGCGGTGGACGCGGGCAAGCTCGACGTGAGTAAACAAGACGCCGGCGGGGGGCACTGTGTGGCTTTGGGCGCTGTGTCACTGTGGACAAGATGGTCAGACGGGCCCACTTTTCGGCTCAACTTTTCGGCCCAACCCTTAGGTTGACGTGCTTTCCGCTGACTAACACATTTTTGCTTACTCAACACAACCTCGAAACCCCAAACGGACTCTCGTGGAAACAAAAAACGCTCCCCCAACCAAAACACACATGCCCCACGGCACACAACACACAACTCACAACGCACAACGCACGACGCGCAACCCACAACACACTGTCTTCCATTGGCTGGCTGCATGGCCCACCTGCGAAAAATGAATTCATCTCGCGCGCGCACGTAAACTTGCACGCGCGAACGCCAACAACATGGAAACATTGCCATCCTTTGGGGACTGGCTCGAAATGGAAAAACAAACCCAAATGAACCAATCCATTTCTGGGTTTCAATCTTACGGCCGACGTCGCAACTAAATCGTGGCCCAACCTGAAAAATGTTCCCCCCGCAACCATTTGTCGGGATTTGAAACAAAATGAACAAAACTCCCCACCATGCGCCGGCGTTTGCCAAATTAGATGAGTGAGCAGGCAAACAAGTTTATCCAGCACCACGGCAGCGCCAGTGCAACCACCGTAAGGCTTCCCGAAGTCCGCCACTACAAACGCCACCACCACCAGCACCGAAATCATCACCACCACCATCACCGGTCCTCGTCGTCGGCCTCGTCGTCAACTGCCGAGGCCTCGCCAGGCAGCCTGGCCGGCAATCACCATTCGTCGGCCGCCAGACGCTCGAATCCAACAAACGGCAACAATCTCCTACCCTCCAGACCCTCTGACAGACTGGCCACCATGAACAGCAGCACAAGCCACGAGCGTTCTCGAATTCCAAATCAATTGTCCAGCTCCTTCTCGGCCCCCTCCAGCTCGTCCATGTTGCCGCCGCCGCCGCCGCCCCAAAACCTGCAGGTGGGCCGCACTTTGCGGGTGAAAATACGCAAATCAAAACCAATCCTGGGCATTGCCATTGAGGGAGGCTTCAATGTGAGCGGCCAACTGCTGCCAAGAATCGTTTGCGTCCACGTGAGTACCTCGTCCAGAACTGTTCTTCCTTTTATCTTGCTCGCTCTCGTCCGTCCGACGGCCAGACGTTGAGACCGTTTCTGAAGGGCTAGAATTCATCAAATCGGCCCGCCAATTCACTGCTTCTTCGTCTTCTCCTCGCCAGTCTAGTTTGAAAACAAGCCCACTTGCCAGAGGCAGAGGCATGCTGGAGGAGCGAATGAAAAGGGACGAGCTTGAGGCGAGAAGGCTGGCCCAGCGTTGCACAAGATCAATCGAGTCGTGTTGTTGTGGTCGAATTGGAAATAATGAACAGGCTCCCCAAGAGCAACAAAGGCGCCAGTTGGCGTGATGAATCACCCTCGAGCGCACACCAAAACACTTTGCTGCCGGCCGGCACACACTTGCTGCCCGCCCGTCTAGCTCGGCCAGTCTTGCCAGCGAACTAGTTCCGCCGCTCTGGACTGGGCCGCTCGCTTGCTGGGTGTCTGTGTCGCCCCCGTTGGGCGTCGTCTCTTGCGACTTGTCTTGCGTCGCGAGCTTTGCCGCAACTCGCTCGCCAATGAAGCGCGCTCTCGATGGGCCTCAAACTGGGCCAGCCGATCACTTCATGGCGAGCCAGCCCATTCTCGAGGCCGCAATCGGCCGTCCACTCTGGCATGCCATTTGTTCCGCTCGTCTCGGCGTTGCATAACTTCGCTTCCGGCTCACCTCGGCGAGCAAAAGTTGAAAATTCTTTGCCAAGCTCTCTGTCGAATGTGTTGTTCGTCATCCTTGGCCAAGCGTATGCATGTTGCGTCACGAAAGCCCAACAAACAGCGCCCAAGCTCGAGAACAATTTCCATCATCAAGGTACCGACAAAGAAAGTTGCCAAACCAAGTGGCAGGCAAACTTCGGGCCGGGCGCGAACCAATATTTGGGCACCCACATGGATGGCACGCAACGAGGCGCTCCCCTTTGGACACTGGAGTGGCCCTGTTGTGTGGTCGTCACTGTGTTTGCTCCTTCGCCAGTCCCAGTCTCTTACGCCTTTGCTCCCCCACTTTTGCAGCCCTGCCCCTCGGCTCTGACCATGCGAATTTCGTGACCAATCAGACCTCACTACTGGCACATGGTCAATGCGTTTTCCAACAACAGACCCACCACATAATGTTCTTCGGAATCTGTCCAACAATGGCGATAATCATGATAACGAGACGATTCGTTACCATTTCTTCTAATGAATTTGGCCTCCATTGGAATGCTCATCACATTTGTATTCAGCGGATCTCGTGTTTGCCACTTTTGCTTCTCCCTCTTTCTTGCCCTCTTTCTCAAGGGAAATCGATTGTAAATGCTTACAACTTCGATCCCAAGATGACCCAGAGATAAATCCATTAGTTACCCTGAATTCGCCAAGCCAAACTAAGCTATCTTCATTCTGTCTGGCAAGGCCGAAGTAACTTGGTTGCACACGAGCAGTGGGCGACTTTCCGTCTTGGCTCGCCTCCACTCGCGTCTCTTATGCTCAATCTACTCAAGTAATCTTCTATTTGTCTTTCACTTACCCCGAACGGCAACCACCAATTTCTCTAACGCAAACAATAATGAATGACCCCCAGACGTCCCTCTAACGACATCCACCACCACTTCTTTATCACAATTTACACAAACCCTCTACCAATAATGACGCAATAATGTCATCTGACAACATTCATCCTCCCATGCAATAGGAGGAAGGGGCTGCTTATCAATGCGGCAAACTTAGAGCAAGTGATCTTATTCTGGAGGTTAACGGTATATCAACGGTTAACATGACCCACGATGAGATTGCAAAGACGATTGCAACTGCCTATTATCAAGATCAGCGGAAGCACATTGAACTGGTGATTGGTGAAAGTGTTCATGTCTGAATCGTCGGTTATTCAGCTGCCTCGAGCAGCGTTTGCATTTGATGATGGTCTTTCCCATGGGTTCGTTCTGGCGCTTCAAATAGGCGGGATCTATGGTAAAATATCCCACTGATAAATCGAGCTCAATCAAAGAAGATCATCATAAGAGTATCATTGTTGATATGACAAAGTTCAAGGTTAAATGATCTTAATTAGATTGTTTAATCCGAGCTTTTTCGAAAACATGGAAAGTAATAAACGATGCCGTTTGAAAAGTTTACTAGGTGATAGACTGATTCTCACTCCCATACAATGAAGCCATATCACAATCATAAGAACGAGATCCCTCGATAACACTGTCTTAAGTATACCTCGTACGCTAGTTGCGCCCGAAATCAGACATAGATGAGTTGGAGAGACTCATGGATAGGTCGACTAGATTGGTCGTGTTCATGTCAGATTCGTATCTCTGCAAAACAATGGTCGCCAGAAGCAAAGGATAAGTATCTTTTGGGTCCATTCTGCCTGCCAGGAGTCCGGAGCATCGTTTAGAGTAGGCGTTCTGCCTCAGAATCACAGAGCCGTCTTTGACTTCGAAGAATAATCTATCATCGTCACCCAGGGCATCTTTATGCGTAAATCTGTAGACATTAGGCTCGAGAACATCAATACGATAGCCTAGCAATAGAAGACAAGCTAGTCTGATTTCTTCGGCGGCACCTCGCAATGCTGAGGATATTTTATCCCATCTCTGTTTGTATTCATGTATCTTTTGCTCCAACGTCTCTATTTGATGTGCAATATTCACAGCTTCATCAATACGCATCGTGAGGTCGGCATGGTTGCCACTCTCGATGAGAGATAATCTCGCTCTTAATCTATCGTTTTCTTTCTTCAGACTCTCATGAAGTCGTTCATCTTCATCGAGGGTCAATCTGAATGGATTATTTTCAAAATGTATGACTCTGTAAGGCAGAATACCTAGTTGTGAATCCTCCTGTGACTCTGGTGGAGAAGTTAAATCGTCTAAGTCTGTGCTGTCGAGCAGGCGGACTAATTCATTCACAGTCTCCCTGATTTGTCTCAACTTCTCTGCCATCGCTAGACACAATGTATCTGGAATACACTATACTTTCGAAGTTTGTCGTGCAAACAAACTGAACAATAAATGTGTGATCAATGCGCAACAAGAACTGGTGGCTATAGTAAATGGTCAGTTAAAGTTCTGTGCGGTAACCCCATGCCGGCTCCGGTCCTTCTGTATTGGCAGGACATGGCCCTTACCCGGGCCGGTTGTCGAATAGCCGATGATAGAAAGATGTGCGGAGTGATAGAAATAAATTGACAATGATCAAAGAAGGTAACAGTTACTGGGAGAGAGGACTTTTTTTTAATCTGAAACGAGGCAATCAGATTCTAACGCTTCTATTGGTGGCCTTGCAGTGATCCTCTAGAGTCGTATCCAGAGACGCGGCCTCCTTGAGGACAAAGCTGATATTAGCTCTGATCCACACGCTCAAATCTTCTATGGTTGTATCGATCAGCTTACTGAGAGATTCTTTATCTTGGATGTTGAGTAGCCCGTCAAAAAGGCCTTTCCAGACATCTGTTGGGAGACCCTTGAACTGCTTCTGTACTTTCCAACGATCACCGTCCTTGACAGGTTCCATTTCTTCCAAAAACAGCATCTTGTGTATGGATGCTAAAACCCCGTACCAATCAACTTCGTATGTCCAAGGCTTCTCATCAATCATCTCGCAAGTCACAAGATGATCCAGAGTAGTTGTAAATTTATGGTCGCTAGGTAATATGCGAAGGTCGGTTGCATAGTCAAAACCAATCAATTTGATTATAGATGTGCGCTCTGTGAGACTAAGGATGTCCTCACGGCTTGGACACCCAGTTACAATAATATTCTTGGGGTTTATGTTCATGTGGATGATCCCGCAATCATGAATGCCTTTCACGATTTGCAATAGCTCTAAAGTGACATAGGCTGTCACTGATTTGGGGAATTCTTTTCTTGTTGTTCGATCCAAACAAGCTGAAAAGTAGTCTTCGAGGGGGACAAATCTGAAATACTCATCAATTAGAATGCTGCCATCGTTAAAAATCAATGCTGGATCGGCATCCATCACCGATAGTTCGATATCTGGTTGTGTCTTTTGACGAACGAGACGTCGACGTAATTCGTTACAAATATAAAACAGCCAATCATTGTGAGGTTGGTTCACGCGAAAGCAAATCGATTTCATCATTGGCATGTCTGAGCTAGATTGGTCAGAGTCATCGCTCAATAACTGAGCAGTATACATTTGGGCATCCTTAGATAGTTCTCTATCCACAAGGTAGGCATCTCCGGCGGGACCAGCTCGAAAACAGACACCATTTTTTAGGATCGGTAAATCTGAATTGATGCGGACGTATTCCGAGCGTCTTTCAATAGGATCAGCCACTGACCTGAGATACATTCGATATGTGGTAGGGTCATTGGGGTCGATGGGTCTATCTGGTTCAGCGACGGGTACTTGATCTAAAACGAGCGCCTTCTTCAAAGTTGTGCCAGGAGTGGTGCTCATGGCGGACGATGAAGATGAAGATTTGCTGTTACAGTCTCTGCTCGTTTCGGTGATTGGGCTCAACTTCAAAGTAGGAGACCCACCCATGGAGGGTCTTGACATTCTCCTTGCTGGCCGCTTGGTTTTATCATCTTTGGCGTTTGGAGTTGACGTGGGGACGTTCTCTTGTATGTATTGTGACTGGTCTATAGGGACAGTAAACTTTAAATCTCCCTGGAATGTATACTTCCACCAGTCATTGGGAGCGGAGACGGTTTCCGGACGTGCACCACAACAAGATGTGTCCGCATCAGGCTGCAAACTACGAGGTACTATCGACAAGCGATTAGTCATGCGATTATTCTGGGGTGGACCTCCCTCATCTAGTGGTATAGTTATTGTCTGTGTTGGCATTCGAGATTGTTGAATCTGCTGCAAAACGTTTGCTAATCTAATTAATTGCTGATTGGCTGCTTCTAACTTTCTTCTCAGATCTTCATTTGTCAGCTCTAGCTCTTCGTACCTCCTCTGTTGCTGCAGCTCCTTCTGACGCTTCAACCAGCTTCGTAATTTCAGCTCTTCAAAACTTTGCTCCTCTTCATCTAAAGGGTACAGTTTCCTCTCATCAAAATAGTAAATTTGATTGGGTTCGAGTTGTTCTCTTATGCATCGTAGGTAAGATTTACTTTCAACTTCGCCTGGTAGATCAACTGGTGCCTGATGTGTGGGTAGTGGTGGGGAGGATGCAGGTTGGGGCGGCAGGAGATCCCGTTGCTGCTGTTTTGGCCCATCAGGCTGCCGCATACTCAGATCAACATAAATTTGGAAGTCTCTAGGCATTTTTTCAGATGTAAGTTATAATAATACAATAAAGTAGAGACTGGTATCTAGTGATACATGCATTGGCCCGAATTACAAACTCCAACTGGTTGCTCACGAGCCAAGCGCGCGTAAAGTGTGAACTGGCAACTGCCGACTGGAATTCGGAGTACAGTTCGGCCGTTGTACTCGACTGTTTGCCAACGGACTGCTAGTTTAAATCGCACAGCTCGCAGCGGACAGTCGTCTTTTTCGCTGGTCGGATTGCTCATATCGGAGCCGCAGTTCCTACGGCGCAAAGTCACTAAGGAAAGTTTTCGCCGAAAAAGCGCCAAAAGTCATCTTGAGTTATCATCCTCATCCTTGGTGGAGTGAAAAGGTGTGTTCCATCGGCTTCCCTGAATATGATATGCGTGATGAGCTCGAATAAAGAGTTGGGCGGCCAAACAGGAGTGTGACGACTGGCAGGCCTAAGAAGAAGGACTGAACTGCCGCACTGGAGTCGATCGCGCTTCCAGTCGACCAGATGCAGACAGTTCCAGCTCGATCAAGATCTACCGCGCGTTGGGTTTCCCCGTCACACGCTCGTACCGGTACGTGTGCTGGACAAACTGGAACAATGAAGAGGGACCCGAAGCATTCGTAGACTATGCAACTGAAACATCTGGCTGCGATCGCTGCTATTTTGATCCTTGTGCATCAATTTGCGGCCTTGAATTACGCCGTGCACCAAAGGCCAAACCTGATGCACAACTCGCCGGTGTTTACTAGGCAAACCTCCCCAAATCTCCTGGTTTAAGATTTAGGATCTGATCTTTCTGGAAATATGCGCTCTCCAACAGACTTCAGCCTATTTACCAAAATTGAAGCTGAGCTGCTTCGTCGCCAGATCATGAGCTTACTCCGTTCCGCTCACCTGACGATCGGTCTGAGTTCCCGAACTTTTTAGTCAATTTACTGAACCGCCTCCTGCTCCATCATGGAAAAGATTATAAGCCTTGAGGATACAGTTCAGAGGCTTGTCAACCATCTTGCCGAACTCAAGAGAGAGGCTGAGAACCATAAGCGAGCTTCTCCTGCAACAGATGAGCTTTCCAGTTCGGGTCTAGGACCAGGGAAAGATTCGACCCATCGTGTAATACACCTAATCAATAATCCTACGGACAAGTTAATCGAGGAAAGACGAAGAGATATTGAGGTTCTGGAGAGAGAAAATGAACAACTCCGGTCAAGATTGGCGATATTAGAATCAGGAGGTGCCTTTGATGTTTCCAGGCGCATCGATGACGCCCTTCACAGCTCTTATAGAATCGAGAGGTTGGAGCGGAAGCTGGAATGGCTCAAACAAAGAGAAGAGAAGACGTTGGAAACTTTCAACACAACGAAACGTGAATTCCAGGAGGCATGCTATCTGATAACGGGCTATTTGGTAGTACGCAAAAGTGACGGCGTATTCCAATTGTCTCATATGTATGCTGAAAACGAGGAAGATAAGCTGTTCTTCGAGGTTAAACGAGACGGCACTGTTTCGATGTTCGAAAATGAGTACTCGAATCAATGTCGAAGGTTTATGAGGGATTATTTGAAGGTTGGAGACAGTTTTCCCGCCTTCTTAGCGGCTATCACTCTCGATTTGTACTATCGATCGCAAAGTCGACCTAGCGATCTTTCAGTTGACATGTCGCTCGAAGCGACACTGAACTACACCATGCGGGCCGGCCGGGCAAGTGGTAGCCTGATATGATTCTCAACTTCACGATGAGTCCCGTGAAGACCTACGAGATCCACTCGATTTGCAGTTTATGATCTTAATAAAGTCTGGCTTTAGACTCGCCCCACCTACGAGGAAGCCATCGATATCTTGCTCATTGATGAGATCAGTGCAGTTGTCGCCAGTCACTGAGCCTCCGTAGATTATGCGTGTGGAGGAAGCAATACTTTCGTTTAGATTTGATGCCAGCCACTTCCTCAAATGATGGTGCACTTCTTGAGCCTGCTCTTTGGTGGCAACCTTTCCAGTTCCAATGGCCCAGACAGGTTCATAGGCGATTACTACATTTTTCCATCGATCAGCATGGCTTTGGATAGAATCTGATATAGCTTTCAACTGTCGTTCTAGTACCTCAAACATTTTGCCCGCCTCACGCTCCTGAAGTGTCTCTCCGATACAGGCTATTACTTTCAACGAATTTTCCAGGGCAAAAGCGACCTTCTCAGCAACTAGCTTGTCCGATTCGCCAAATATTGCTCGCCTCTCAGAATGGCCGATGATTACCCACTTGGCCCCGATATCAGCTAGCATCGCTGGACTAATCTCGCCAGTGAAGGCTCCAGAGTTTGCCTTGTAACAATTCTGAGCAGCCAATTGGATGAATGCTGGAAGTGATTGTTTAGTATGCTCTAAGTAGACTGACGGGCAAGCAATAACTACGTCGGCATTTTTCGTAGATTGTCCGTACTGTCCCTGTTTAAGCACTTGACACATCTCGGCAATTTTCGACTTGCTGCCGTTCATTTTCCAATTACCTCCGATAAAAAGTCTCCTAGCCATCTTGGTGTATATTTGCTCCAGATACAAATAGTTCAAAATATAAAAATATGGATGTTTTGGTCTCTGAAATTGTGGTGTTATAAGTCTCGTTTGACTGTAGTGAAAAAATCCTACCAAAAGAGTGTCTTCGCGA
>Ga0058701_10000104_pt1 | contig 68561 bp, 48 predicted proteins | sample AgamicOrMae_FD_97039 | JGI IMG/M metagenome (GOLD analysis project Ga0058701, IMG submission 97039) | Agave microbial communities from Guanajuato, Mexico - Or.Ma.e | ecosystem: Host-associated > Plants > Phyllosphere > Phylloplane/Leaf | place: Guanajuato, Mexico | collected 2012-06-04
AAGCTCGCTAGCCTACCGGTGCGAGCAATGATGCCACACTTCAGAGTAGGCCTCGGGACTGCTTCAGACTGGCTTCTGATACGGACTACAGGCTCATCTGGCCACAACAACCAGCCTCCTTGCTGCATAGAGGGGCACTGTAAGAGGCTCCGATTCGTGCAACAAGCGTCCAATGCACGACCCAGCTTGCTAGCCTACTGGTCCAGGCAAAGATGCCACACTCCAGAGTAGCCCTCAAAACTGCTCCAAGCTGGCGTCTGATAGAGACTACGGGGTAATCAGGCCACAACAACAGCCACCTAGCCCGGGCCGCGAGAGAAAGTTGGTGGCGCGTTGCAGCCGAGAGGCCGATAGAGGGAGCCTAAACAACCTCGCTCGCTCGCCTACTAGTTCAGGCAAAGATGCCACACTTCAGAGTAACCCTGGGACCTGCTTCAGGCTGGCGTCTGATACGGACCACAAGCCCATCTAGCCACAACAACCTTCCGAGAGTCGGTCCGGCAGGCCAGGATGTTAAAATGCATCTCCGCTCACGAGCAGACTCCGATTTTCCTTCGAAAACATCCACGGATCAGCTACCCGAACTCGAGACTAGCTCTATGGATGCAGATGCTCTAGGCGAATGAGTCTCAAGCATCCACCTGAAGTAGGAACACACTTGGATTGAGAATGATTTGCTTCACCTAGATGTTCAGTTTGTGATCAAATTCACGGAATCATTAGATGAGACAACTAGTCACAGAGATGGACAATAAATCGATCAGAATTTATTAGCCGAATAGATGGCTGTGGCATATTCTGGCTATTTAGCGAGCGAAAACACTGGCCAACTGATGGAAAAAAAGATCATTAACAACTGATGATGAGCAACAGGTCGTCTCCGTCGACTTTCATGTCCTTCTTGGCAATGAGCTTCTCGACAATTCCATCGCATGGAGCCTGAACAACCATCTCCATCTTCATGGCGCTTATGACAACCACAGGTTTTCCTTTGGTCACCCGATCGCCCTCCTTGATGTTCACCTCGATGACAGTGCCAGGCATTGGCGAGCCAACTGAGCCCACGTGCGACCTGTCCGCCTTGATGTTGGTGGACACATCCTGCTCAATGCTGTTGTCCTTGACCAGGATGGTCCTAAGCTGGCCATTGAGCTCGAAGAAGACCTCGCGCTCGCCGCGATGAGTGAGTGTCTCGGAAACGGCGAGGGCCTTTATGTGCAACGTTTTGCCTCTCTCGAGGGTCACCTCGAACTCTTCGCCCACCTTGGGACCTGAGAGGAAGATTCTCGTGTTCAGCTTGGTGACTGGGCCAAACTCGTGGACAAAGTTCAGATAATCCTCCTTGACCTTAGGGTACATGGCCGCGCTCATCACGTCCGTGTCGCTGATCACTGGGCCGTGTCTCGACTCGAGCTGCTCCTTGAGGGCGCCGAAGTCGAAGGGGGCCAGCTCGGCGCCCGGTCGGCCCTCCACCGGTTTCAGTCCCTTGAGGATCTTAGTGCGCAGTGGTTCGGGGAAGCCGCCCGTGGGGATTCCAATGTCGCCGCGCATAAACTCCACCACAGAGGTGGGAAAGCTCAGCTCCTCGGCCCTCCGCTCCACCTCCTCGGCCGACAGGTCGTTTTGCACCATGAAGGCCGCCAGATCGCCCACAACCTTCGACGAGGGCGTCACCTTGATGATGTCGCCCAGCAGTTTGTTCGCCTCGGCATAGGTGCGCTTGATCTCCTCAAAGTGCTGCCCCAAACCCAGACTGTAGGCCTGGAATTGGAGATTTGTGTACTGGCCACCGGGGATCTCGTTCTCGTAGACGTCGGCGTTTCCGCTCTTCATGGTGAGCGTGCACTCAAATGGGGCATAGAGAGTCCTCGTTTGTTCCCAGTAGGCCGAGTACTTGCTCACATCGGCCAATTGCAGGCCCGTGTCCCACTGGGAACCCTTGAGGGCGGCCACGAGGGCGCCCATGCTCGGCTGCGACGTCATGCCGCTCATTGAATCGACCGCGCAGTCGATTATGTCGGCTCCAGCCTCGCAGGCCGCCAGCATGGAGGCCACCCCATTTCCGGAGGTGTCGTGGGTGTGCACGTGGATGGGCAGCTGGGGGTGGCGAGCGCGCAGGGCGCCCACCAGCATGGCGGCCGAGCGCGGCTTCAGCAGGCCGGCCATGTCCTTGACGGCCAGAATGTGCGCCCCGGCGGCCACGATCTGGTCGCTCAGGTCCAGATAGTAGTCCAGGTTGTACTTGGTTCGTGTGGGGTCCGAAATGTCGCCCGTGTACGCTATGGCCGCCTCCACGATGCCGCCGGCCTCGCGGGCCGCCTCCATGCCCACCCTAAGGTTGGGCAGGTAGTTCAGCGAGTCGAACACCCGGAACACGTCCATTCCCTTCCGCTTGGCCAGCTTGCAGAACTCGAAGACCACATTGTCAGGGTAGGAAGTGTATCCGACACCGTTGGCGCCTCGCAGCAGCATTTGGAAGAGCACGTTTGGCATCAGCTCGCGCATCTTCGACAGCCGCTCCCAAGGGTCTTCGTGGAGGAACCTTAGGGCCACGTCGAATGTGGCCCCTCCCCAGTTTTCCACACTGAACAGATTGTGCATCCTGCCCGCAACGAAGGGCGAGATCCTCAACAAATCGACCGTTCTCACCCGGGTGGCCAACAGCGACTGGTGGGCGTCTCTGAAAGTGGTGTCCGTGAGCAACAGTTGCTTGTGCTCTCTAATTGCCTTGGCCACTGCGTGTGGGCCCTGCTCCAGGAAGATGTTGCGCCAGCCCTTCGGCGGTTGGCGACTATTTAGCTCGAGTTTGGGCACCACTGGGCTTATTTCGGCCGGCTTCAGGCTGGTGATGAGCGGCGTCTTGGGCCCGTTCACCATCAGCTCGGCGATGTAGTAGAGCAACTTTTGGGCCCTATTTTTGCCCGCCTTGAAGTCGAACAGTTGGGGATTCTCGTCGATGAAACAGGTGTCATAGGTGACGTTGAGGAATTTCTCATGCTCAAGCACATTCAACAGGAAGGGAATGTTGGTCTTGACGCCGCGCACCCGAAACTCCCTCAGGGCTCGGCCCATTTTGCGCGCCGACTGGCTCAGATCCTTGCTGGTGGCGATCACCTTGACCAGCAACGAGTCGTAGTAGGGCGATATTTGGGCGCCGGTGAAGGCAGCAGCCCCGTCGAGCCGGATGCCAAAGCCCTCGCCCGACCTGAACACCTCGATGCGGCCCGTGTCTGGGGCGAAGGCGCGCGCCGGATCCTCAGTGGTCACCCGGCATTGGAGCGAGCAGCCGTGGGCGTGGATCTTCGACTGGCTCAGCTCAAGCTCCTCCAGACTGGCCCCCTCGGCCACCCTGATTTGGGTCTGCACCAGATCGACTCCGGTCACTTCCTCGGTGACTGTGTGCTCCACTTGGAGGCGGGCGTTCACCTCGATGAAGTAGTGCCGGCCCTGCTGGTCCACCAGGAACTCGGCCGTGCCCGCATTCTGGTACTTGACAAAGTTGGCCAATTTCAGCGCATCCGAAGTGATGTTCTCCCTTATCTTGGGGTCCAAATTTGGCGCCGGCGCTATTTCCACCACCTTCTGGTGGCGCCGCTGGATGGAACAGTCCCGATCGAATAGGTGCACCACATTTCCGTGCTCGTCGCCCATCAGCTGCACCTCGATGTGTCTGGGCCGCTCGATGAAGCGCTCGATGAACATCTGCCCATTGCCAAAGGCGGCCTTCGCCTCCGACTGGGCCCGCCGGAAGTTCTCCTCGAGCTCGTCGAAGTTTCTCACCACCCGCATCCCTTTGCCTCCGCCCCCAAAGGCGGCCTTGAAGATCACCGGCAGGCCGTGTTTGTTGCAAAACTCAATGGCATCCTCCACATGCTCCACCGGCTCGTCAGTGCCAGGCACCACTTGCACTCCGGCCGCAATGGCCGCCCGTCGAGCCTCCACCTTGTCGCCCATTTGGGCCATCACCTCGGGCCGAGGCCCGATGAACTTGATCCCGTTGTCCAGACAGGCCTGGGCGAAGTCGGCCCGCTCGGACAGGAACCCGTATCCAGGATGAATGGCGTCCACATGGTTCTCGCGGGCTATCTTCAGGATCTCGCTGATGCTCAGGTAGGCCTGCACGGGAGGCAAACCCTTGCCCACCAGGTAGGACTCGTCGGCTTTCTGGCGGAACATCTGCATCTTGTCCTGCTCCGAGTAGATTGCCACCGAGCGTTTGCCCAGCTCCGTGCAGGCGCGAAACACCCGGACCGCTATCTCGCCTCGGTTGGCCACCAAAACCTTCTTGAAACTCATCCTTGGCGTCTTCTGGTTCTTTCTTTCAGCTATCAAATGTAATTCTATTGCTTATATTTCCTCTACTACCTTACACTTGTTCCTCAAGGGCCACTTAGCGAGTATTATGTCTGTAGTTAGGTAGGACTTTATTATTCTCTTCTGCTTTGCTTTCGTTCATCCATCATTGATGCCTCTTCTCTGCTCGAGAACAGCCAAAGGAAATTCAACAGCTGCTCGACGGATAGTAATCTGTGTGGCTAACATTGAAAATCGTCAACACCATTGGGCAGAATTGGATCTCTGGGATGACCTACCATGTATCGCGCTGATTTAAAAGTTAAAAAAATGCCCCGTCTGAAGGTGGCACGCGGCGACACAATGGGGAAACATCGTCTCGACGTCCTCAACAGATCCCCTCGAGTCGCTTCAACAATAATCTACTTCTCCAAATCTGCCCTACCAACTTTGCCCAACCAGACACATGCTATCGAGCGAGCGGGCTCAACAATCTCGCACTCTTCCAGCTTCTCGCTAATCGATACTTTGTTAGCCCGACTGACATGAACAAGCCGCAAAGCTGTGACATTGACAAAGTGCTCGGAAAGACTCAAATCAATCCATCAGTCAAGATAACGTGGAATATTTTGTTGTGGTTCACTTATCGGGCAATCAGCAGGGAGTAGAGATCGTATCGCATCGATCAGTTCGATCCATTATACGTCGGGGGAAGATTTTTATGCCTTAGGGTAGACCCAAACACTTACGGGTTCAATTGAGTGTCTACATAGGAGGAAGAAACCGAACAGTGGAGGAGTGAATCCAATGAGGTATTGCTTATTCTGATTAAGTATAAATTCACTCAAGAGCTTGGCACTTGAGAGAAGGGGTTTCACTTTTATTGCAAAGATGACGGGAGATGGACAAAAGTGTAATCAGTTGTGACTAGTGTACTAACTGGAAAGCATTCTCCAGTGCGCTAATTAAGCTTGCTATCGCCCGTTCTTTGGTAAGATGCGCGAGGAAACCAGACTCTTGGTAGCCAAAAGGCCTGAATGGTCGGAATTTCCACCAACTGTATGGTTGTTGTTACCAGTATTAAAGGGAGAACGCCAGTCTTGGTCGACGTTTTCGCTTAAAGCTTTCAGTTTTCTCAGACTCTCTGTACTTTCAGTTCCAAATTTTCCCAATGATGAGGTTAAATTTGAACTGCCACGAGCTGCATGATAACTCGACAAGTGGTGTAAATGGTTGTGATTAAAAGATGAACATGATGAGAGCGATGAAGACTTCGATAATGTGGGTGAGCTATTAACTGTGCCTGGGAGTATTGGGGGTGGTTGAAGGTTGATCAGCACGGGCAATGGCAGGTGAGGTTGCACCAAGCAAGAGGCAGAGTTCGAAGATGAGGTTTGGGAAGACGACTGTTCCTGGGGCTGAAGCGCTTGGTGCTGAGCTAAATGTTGTTGTGTCACCATGTGCTGTCTAGATTGCTGCTGCCTGCTGTTCGATCCAGCAACTGCAGGCTTGGGATTTAGTTCGGCTTCAACCTCGAGCGATCTCTTGTACAGAGTCCGTTCGTCATAGGTTATATTTAACTTGCCACTTAGTTGTCTTAGAGATGTCTGCTTCTGTGTCGTCGCTTTTCCATCACAGTGGTCAAATCCACCTTCTCCGGATGTGGTGGATTGAATGTCGTTCTCTGAAGACTCGCCTACCAGGGTTTGGCTTATATAGTGTCGTATACGCTTGCGCATCTGCCACTCTTCGTGCATCTTCTTTATCTGGGCCTGAGTTCTTTGACTTTCCATCGTATTAGTTAATAGATCGTTGGAATATGGCACCGAGGAAAAGTAGATCACATTCCTGACCCTCTCCGTAAATTGCCTTATCTCTGCGAAATTGATCAGGATGCTTTCTGAATCGTTGGTCTTCTCAGGGTTCCTTTGTTGCTGGAAGGAATTATACGATATAGAGCGGGTTTGGGCGATACGAAGATTATGATTGTTGTTGATGGGCGCTTTGTCACTGTTGACCGACGTAAGCGCCGACTTTACGCTCAAGAGGTCATCTTTCACGCGAGATTTTCGCTTGATGGTGTCTTGCGAAAAATCTCCCATCCCCCCTTGCTCCTCACGATCGGCGTCACTTTCATTCGGCTCACGAACGAAAATGGACCTCCCCTCTTTGGTGAAGGTCAAGTCTTTCTTGATTTGAGGAAACAAGGGGATTGCAGGTGGTTGTGTCTGGCTCAAGCATAGGCGATAATTTGACATATTCCTTGAGGGGTCGAACAAACTGCGCATATTCTCCAATTGGTTCTTGTACTTTGGCTTCAGTTTATCGAAGGTTCTTCGTAACCTCGTCACACAACTATGTCCGAGCCCAGATATGATTGCAAACATGGAATTGTAGTTTCTTAGCTGGGAACAGACATCAGCAATGCGAACAAATTGTTTGACGATCTCCACACGTTGATCGATGTTCTGCTCGTTGAGGATCTCGCATATTACCCAAAACATCTCGCGATTAGATATGTCCGCAAACGTCCTATACTCTTCCATCCACTCTTTGGGAACGACTCGTGTCTTGTTGAGGTAGTGCAAGAGATCTGCCCCGCTATCTTGGCTATCGCTACTGGATGATTTCAAACTTGCTGTTTCCTGAGAGGACAAACTGCCGCTAGGATTGAAGTTTTGTGACTTGCTTTGATGTAACTTAGGGGAGCAATTGAAGAAGGTGTCGTATACGAATTGTTGTGGCTCAATGCTACGAAACTTGTCGAAGTCAGCGAGGGTGAGTTCAACTGCAAGCAGAGTTGGATTTAGTGATGTAAGAGATACATTAGTTGGACACTCTTTAAGAATTTCACTAACCAATGAATCATCACCCGCGTCCAACCTCGTCGGTCCAGATGATGTTAGAGAGTTATTCTTAATATAATACCGAGAGCACATTGATGCTCTTTCAGCAAGCCGATTCGTTTGTTCTGACAGACACTTCTGCTTGATTGTCCTCGACTCAGGCACTACAGAAACTTCATATAGGTGCCAATTTAGCGAGGAGACGGTTCTCTCTCCAGGGGATGGCTGAGAGGCGGATGTGGTCAAGTTGAATTCTTTTACAGCGACCATCACAACTTCTCTTGCAGTTGTCTCTTCATGCACTAATAGATATTTGGAATCGTTGTTCGCGGCGTTGAAAACACGCAAAACATTAACTAGAGATTGATTATTTGCTTCGAGAGATTGATGCTCGGTTATAGCTGCCAGATTAAGATCATCCAACTTGACTAAACTACTTATAGCGGGGTCTGATGGTTTATCCCTAACTTTCAGAGTCGGTAGATCCGGATTAGATCTTGTTTTTCCAATGCTTAGCTCGTTACTCTGTTCGTCGCTCACATTATCACTCGCTTTTGATGACGTCTCCACAGATGCATGATTGTTAGCCGTTGAATCTCTTATTTGCTTGACTATTTGTTTCGATGAATTGATCAAAAAGTTCGAAATGCGCGACCTATCACTCTTGGGAAGAGTCTTGATTGTCTTGAAGCCGAAGTTTGCCGACAACAGAGGCGAAGTTGATGGGCAACGATCGTTAACAAACCTTCCCAGAGCGTTTTGGATCTCTTGTTTGTTAAATGTGAATACTTGGTTGTTCGATGGATAAGGTGAGACGGAGGATACTGATGACATGGACGATTTTCTTCGACCCTCAGGTAAGGCTCTCATTTCATAAAATGCAGAAGGATTGTATTTAACAGTTAGAGATAAATGTGTGGACATGTCAAGCCTCTTCTGTGCTTCGCTTAATTTGATAGCCGAGAAGTTAGTTCCATTCACCTCGAGTATCTGATCTCCTGGTCTTAATTGAGCAGAAAATCGAACTGTAGAGCTCTCAACATTTGCGAGAGTCTCATTAATTGGGTACTGTCGTGGAGGAACTAGTGGACCAGACCGTTGACTAATAGGTGCAAAATTAGCTCGTTGCGTTCGAGGCCCCAAATAGGACATCAGGTTGTCGAAAGGATCATCATCGATGCTTGAACCGATTACTTTTGTGACGAATATACCACAGTTCTTTTCATAGCCACCTGCTATAGAGAACGGTAAGGGCTGCTCTCTGCTTGACCTGGAGATCGTCACATGTCTCACTTTTGATTTTGTTGATAGGGTGACATGAAGCAAATGCAATTGATTGTTCATCGATAGATTAAGTAGTCTTGTTTCCAATAGTCTAAAAAAAAGGTGAGAAAACTGATGATTCAACTCGAAGTCGTGGTAATAAAAACTAAGCCAAGTCAGTATAATTTTGATGACTTTGTCTCTATAATCAACATCGTCCAACCATTTGGCCAAAGTAAGACACAAGCTAATCATACCAGGTGGGACCCCTTTCTCTGTATCTTTCTGATCGTAGGTCATGAACACTCTAAAGAGTAGCAGAAAGTCGTCGATGTAGTCCTGATCTATTCTGTCGTAACCATCAACCAATGCGGTCATGAGACATGACTCGGTGGCCTATAGTTAGATGGGAATTGGGATGAATGGTTAACATCGTTCACCGATCAATCTCTTCTATCATAGATATTAACTAACGTACTAACCTTGATTATCACATGTCCGTCAGGTAGAACCAATTTGTATGGCCTAGATTGCATTTGATATGACCAAAGAGGTCCGGAGGATTTTTTGCTGGGATTAAACTGACTGATACAGATGACGTTCCCATTCCTATCCTTGTGTCGCAAAACTTCCTTGTTAGGATAATTAGCTGGATCGGTCAATATCGTATAGAAGTCATCCCTTTTAACACATAGGAAGGCACAGTTCTCACATTTAGTGACCATATGACCATTGAATCTTATTGTTTCAGTTGTCGGTTCGAGGACGCCAAAGGCGTCGCCGACAGAGTATTGACGTATTGAGGTTGTTTTAGTTACGTCGAGCTGCTCACATTCCCCGAATATCAAAACACAGAATGAGTCTAGCTCTTCATTGTCAACAATCAACTCTTTGCCCTTTTCATCTATCACTATCAAAACTGCTTGAGCTGCCAGAGCTCGACGAATACTGTCCGAAAATGAATCAAACCCGTGCACAAGCGAGCAAAGGCTGTCAATTAGTTGGATATCCTGCTCATCTCTTTCCTCGATAGGTTTCTCCAAGGCATCTTTTGCGACCAGTATGGCCTGTATCACCTCTTCTGTGTATTGGTCTTGTATATTGCCCTCGCCGGGATTGCTACTATCGGAGATTGTTGCACCTGCTGCTTGATTCTTCTCTTCGTTATGTGGCGCCTTATAATTGGAATTAAGTTGAGCATTGGTAACAGCAAAACCATTATTATCCAACGAGGACAGGTGATTAAGATGCTCGATTGCGACCGACTGACGGGTCAAATTTGTTCCATTATCTTCCCCGTGGCCGGGAATGGCGCGATAAAAGTGTTGTAATGACAATCGGGAGTCTATATCTGATAGGTTGTTTGATGGACGGGTGGGCACCGTCGGCGAGGAGTGCCTCACTATGCTAGTGGAAACTCCTGTTTCGTCAACTGATTGATGAAGTCTTGTCGTCACGGAAGGTGCCGAGCGTAAATTGACAGCGTCTCTACCGTAACCGACTCTCTCAATCAATTGATGGTTATGTGAAAGTGGTGGTGGAGGGGGTGGATGATTCGGTTTGTGTAGAACATTGGATACGGGTGGTGCTGTTTGATGAAAGATGTTACTAAGTTGTTGGTCACAAAGATTCTGCTGGCTGATGGGATCTCTGAATGCTTTTTGTTGATGAATGGCAGGTAGAGGCTGTTGATCGCTTCTACAGAGGTACCTCGACTCATGATCAACTAGAGAGTGGGTTGGGGAAAGATGTGGGTGATGCCTCTGATGACTCCCATGTGGGTTTGTCATGCTTCTCTGATGACTGAGTGGTGGGATAAAGTTGTGATGTGATTGTAGTGGAGGTTGTTGATGGTGGTGGTGTGAAATGTTACGTGCTTGTTGTTGGTCTGAGGCACTGAAGATGTGGTCCATTGTCATGGTATATATTATCTTATGCTGTTCCAGATCGAATCGATAGACATTGAATGTCGGATCCTTTCATGAGCGCCGAAGCGGCCTAGTTCTCGAGGCTCAGTCGCAAGGACTGGCAAGAATAAGAGGGAGATTCTTCACTGCGAAGTTCTTAAATTGAAAACTTGCATTGATCCAAATCGCAACATTTTTCTTTCACCAGGAACTCCGCCGATTATACCCTTATTCTTGGTACTGTTTAAATGCCATGCAGGGCGCGCCTTCCCGAAGAGACCTGTTGCAATGTATGATTGAGGTGCGAAAGTGGATTCTAATACTGTTTCTTGTCAATGTGACTTGCTGAGTATATTTTTTCTATCATGTGCAATTAGTCGCTATTAAATGCTTGGAGGCGATAAATTGAGTCATAGTGAGTGTTTACTAACATGCTTCCCAAGAATTTGTAAACATTGATTATCATGTAATCTTGAGATTTCGGACGCACTAGTGGGCGTTGTTTCAATAGCACCTCACAACAATATTCTATCAAATTAAGTAGATGAGAGACATCCCAATATGGACCTGTTGTTATCAAGGTGACCAAAGGAACCAATCTGGCGGCAATTCTGGATTTTTGTTGAATGCACACACGCACACATTACAGTTACAGGCAGTATTGTTCGGTCTATTACTCTGCGTTGCTTGTAGGCGATGCTGTTGGTCAGTTAAACACCATGAAGTCGCACTCTCCTCGACGTGATTCTCAAGTGTGAAAAATTGTGCTCGTTTCTGGATTTCTACCAAAACACCTACGCGGCTTATGGACAGGGCCTCGGGTGTAGGATTTGCAGTCGCCCTCATCCAACTCGCTTGTTCTAAGAATGTCTCGCTCTAGGGGTTTGGTTCTCACAGCCAGATACGGATGTTCGAATTACTTTCTTAATTCAAAAACTATCCCTCAAACTTGGCGACACCTACTCCCCCATCGTGTTTAGGTTCGAGAGGCGGACTCGTCACGATGTCAATCAGCACTTTCGAACCGAAGATCTACGTTTTCTGCTCACTTTAGATAGGGGAGTTTCTTTAGCAATCAATCAGCCATCCATCATAGGTTCAAACAGCCGATTTCTCTTTCTAGTTATGGAAGAACTCTACCAGTTCTCTGGGCAGACGCATATGAGTGAAATCTACCTATGAGTCTGCGATGTTTGTTGCATCTGGATGGACAGTTTTTGGCCCTGAAGTCAGATTATAAATGTCTGTTGCCAAATCAGTGGAAGCAAAGAAAACTGAGAAAAGCAAAAACCCAGCCTATCGTGGGCCATGTGGACACGACAGTCTGGGCTACGACGAGAACACCAGACCAGATAGTGAATAGACACTGCTTGTAATGGATAATAGGGCACAATTAAATCCCATTTATTCACTTCTTTTTGCCTGCCAAGATGATACCGTCATACTTGGACTGGAACCACTTCATCGAGTCCTCTTTTGTAACTTTGTGGTTGAATCCGATCTTACCTGTCTTTCGTCTCCTGTAAGCAACGTTGTATCCCGCGCGGCCGAGGACGACGTAGAAGTCAAGACCGTAAATTCCAATAGATGGGTCATACTTTATACCTAAATCTATGTGTTCTTGTATGCCAAAACCGAAGTTACCAGTCTGGGAGAAATTTTCTCTCCTCAACTCATACTCGCGGACCTTTAGACCTTTCTCGAGAATCTCTTCGGCCTTCGCTCCTCGAACTGTACAATGAACAGCAATTTTTTCGTTACGTCGGATTCCGAATGACCTAACGGTGTATCTAGCTTTACTAAAAACAGGCTGCTGCCCGGTTAGCTGCTCCAGCACCTTCGCCGCCCTGGTTAGTCTGTCTCCAGATTCTCCTACACAGATGTTGAGACACAATTTTCTAATCTTGACCTCGCGCATTGGGTTGGCTGACTTCTTCTTAGGGCCCTTGCTCTCCTGGGTGGGCAAATTCTTGACCTGTGTTGCCATGACTGCTAGACTTTTGTGACACCTCTAGAGAACAATTATAAACAAAACTCTCGACACAAGTGTCTGGTCTTAATTGATAACAATAGGAAGGCCGAATAACAAGTTATAGTGGCATAAATAAGTCTGGTCTCTGTCTGGTGTCAGCCTGAGAAAAGCACTTCAACGTGGTAGCGAGTGCGCGTGATTAGCGCATCGGCGCTCTCCAGTGAAGGAAGCAAGCACAAAACCCGACTCGCGCATGCGCATATCCGAAAAGCGCTCACTTTCAAAAAAATTATAGATGCTGCCCAAATAATAGATGCTGTCATTCTACAACTTTAATGATCAAAGCCGCCTCTGTGGTGGGTAGGAAATATCATGATTTACCAAGGATATCTTTTCTTGGGTGCATATGGATTTGTTTGGGCACCGGGTGGACCTCTCATGTATTGCGGTGGCGGTGGAGGGGGTAGCCCTCCTCCTTGTTGCTGCGGGGGTTGCACTTGTTGTTGCATGGGTGGTGGCCCAAGTGGTTGCTGCTGTTGCTGAGGTGGTGGAGGAGGAGGATTTGGTTGTGACATCATCTGGTGTGAAGCTGGCGGCTGCTGGGGAGGTGGACCCATAGACATAGAGGGCGGCACTGGATGTTGCATCGGCGGTGGCTGGTGCGGGTGCTGATGTTGATGGTGATTTTGGAGGTGTGGAGGCGAAGTGGGCCCGCCGGGCAAGGGCCCATGGTTTGATGGAGGTTGTCCGTGATTGATGACAGGCGGACTAGAGAGGAATGACGGAGGCTCGGAATGAGGTGGTGGTGGTGGTGCAGTATGATTACGCTGCTGGTTCAGATTGTTTTGATTTTGATGTTGCAATGGCTGTGGATGCTGCGGCTGTTGGGGATGATAATGTTGTTGCTGTTGTTGTTGTTGTTGTTGTTGTGGTTGTTGGAAGGCAGGTGCCTCCTCCTTCTCCTTTTCCTTCTCCCTTTCTTTCTCCTTCTCTTTCTCCCTTTCCTCCTCCTCATTCAAGGTCAAAATGAGTTTGAGAACATCGAAATCTTCCATCGCCAACTTAAGCTCCGTGTCATCGCCAATGGTAACCATAACGTCATCGTCATCCCTATACTTGATCTTAATCGAGTCCGTAGCTGACAGTTGAAAAATTCTCTGAGCCATCAGTTCCAACTCAGCTAATGTCAACTCGTCATTGTGAATACGCGCCTTGCGATACTCGCCATTCAATCCGAATCTAATTTTTCTTGTTGTCGCTGCTGAAGACATTTTGTAATATTGTGAATAAAATTCTGATTGTATAACACGATTCGCCCTTCTCTTAAAGTATGGTCTAGATATTTCATGCGATTTATGTGCAAGGCTTTTTTATTTCTTCCGCTCAGGCTGGCTCAAACGACTGAACCTGCACAGTTCGAGTTCAGTTAGACAAAATCTTGCGCAATTGTGTAAGAATTTCGAATTCAGCGCCAATGCGCAGAACTTTCGTACAGAGAAATCGTCCAGGATCAGAGTGATGGGTTTTGGCATGCGCGGAAAACCCTACTCAGCATTGCTTGAGCCAGAGGTCGGGCAGTCTGCGTTAGCTTATTCTGTATATCTGCCAGTGTTCTCCTCAGGCAGCTACGCGCAGGCAAAGTTTACATGCCACAGATGAACTCACGGGACCATCGTTTTGTGCCACACACTGTACTCTCGGATTAGTCAGCGTAAACAGGACAACCGTTGTAGTTTTCGAGGCTCTCTCGGCAGTGCTGGTCCTGCTAAATACCAATAAACAAATGGTGCTGATAAGGGAATTTAATCACACCAAAAGAAGTACCATTAGCGATCATCTTTGATACTAGTTATTTATATATATATATCATGGCAGACACACAAAATAAGTTAGATATCGATGCCATCATAACTAGGCTTCTTGAAGTAAGGGGATCTCGGCCAGGAAAAAATGTACAACTTAGCGATCAAGAAATTAAAAGTCTCTGTGCTAAGTCAAGAGAAATTTTCCTCAGTCAACCAATATTATTAGAACTAGAAGCACCTTTAAAAATATGTGGAGATATACATGGTCAATATTACGATCTGTTACGTTTATTCGAATATGGAGGTTTCCCACCTGAATCAAATTATCTATTCTTAGGTGATTATGTCGATCGTGGAAAACAATCATTGGAAACAATATGCTTATTACTTGCGTATAAGATCAAGTACCCAGAAAATTTCTTTTTATTGAGAGGCAATCACGAATGTGCCAGCATCAATAGAATATACGGCTTTTATGATGAATGTAAAAGACGCTACAACATCAAACTATGGAAGACCTTCACTGAATGTTTCAACTGTTTACCCGTTGCCGCTATAGTTGACGAGAAAATTTTCTGTTGTCATGGTGGTTTAAGTCCAGACCTGAATTCAATGGAACAAATTCGCAGAATAGCTCGACCAACTGACGTGCCTGACACAGGTTTGTTGTGCGATTTACTATGGTCAGATCCAGACAAAGATGTCACTGGATGGGGCGAAAATGACCGTGGCGTATCTTTTACATTCGGAGCCGACATTGTTTGCAAATTCTTGAATCGTCATGACTTAGATCTAATCTGTAGAGCGCATCAAGTTGTAGAAGATGGATATGAATTCTTCGCCAAGCGTCAATTGGTCACATTATTTTCTGCTCCCAATTATTGCGGAGAGTTCGATAATGCTGGAGGTATGATGAGTGTGGATGAAACACTAATGTGCTCGTTTCAAATTCTCAAACCGTCAGAAAAAAAGACAAAGTACCAATATGGAGGCCTATCTGGACCATTTAATCAAAGACCTGTTACGCCTCCACGGGGGCCAGTGAAAAAGAAGTAGTTGTATGATAGTATTATTCATTACACCCCGCTAGTGTTCGTCAAGCTTATGAAGTTGAGCTCATAGGATTAGCGGTTTGCTGATACGTTAATGAAGTTGCTTGTAGAGTGTCATGTGCGCTGAATAAATCTGCTTTCGGCTATTAAGCAAACCTTCTCACATTCATTTGAGTCTATGTGCGTGCTGATCTGGTATCCTAAGTTAGCGTGGAGCAATATCTAGTTGTTGTCCCAATGATTATTTGGGACACTTTTTCTAGTATCTGAATCTTTAATCTGGGCAGACTTGCCTGCCTATTGTATCGAGCTTGAGCCTGCTTTCCTTTCCCCTGATTGCCATCGTTCGCGATATCGGCTCACAGCTTTCCTTGATCGGTCCTCTCCATTAGGTTTCCACATACATGTATGCCCAGGCTTCGTCGAAACTCATGCTCAAGGAAGTTTTGTCTCGATAGATCGATCACTCCCCTCCAGCGTGACATCTATATGGCCGTCAATATTATGTATTAGCGTCGTTTTGATCTTTATTTCGTTTTCAAACCGAAACTGTGTGAAGTTCTGCAATAGACGTGCTACCAAAGTGCAGATTTCAAGAGACGCCAATGTTCGTCCTAAACAAGACCTGGGACCAAACCCGAAGGGTAGCCAAGCGAACGGAGACGGTCTTTCAGCCCGTGGCAGTCTTCTGTAATATTGCCATCTCTCAGGTCTGAACTCATCCGCCCGCTCGAATATCTCATGATCGCGACAGATTACTTGCGTCTGAGCAATGACCATAATATCTCTAGGTAGGGAATAGCCTCCTATGCGCATACCATCGCGACTTGTTACCCGTCCTGATCCGATTGAGACCGGATTCAATCTCAAGGTTTCGCGCAGACAATCACGTAGAGTAACGATTTCGGTAGTGATGTCGTCCTTGATTAGCCCTTCATGGAATGCCGGCAGTTTTTCTATCACCTCCTCTCTCAGTTTTCTTTTGAGATTGATCTCACAGTCGGAGATATTCTTCAGCAGGAAAACTGTCGTGTAGACAGTTGTGTGGAAGCTTGCCATGATGCAATCCAGTATGAATGCGATCACATCATGGCGATTTAACTTTTCGACGAGAATCCAATCTCTAACGAAAGAAACATCAGGGTTCGATTGGGGGCTCGATATTATCTGGTCGATTCTTTTTTTGACAAAGTCGTACAGATAGTTTTCTGAAGCGGCCAACTTCTGGTAGAAAGGGCACTTCGAGGGTGACCTAACCCATCGGTCACTCTTTACTTCCGTCCAGTCTATCGCCTCCAGTTCTTCATGCAGATGTCTTTCTATCTGACTCAAAGTCGCCTCGTCAGGCATGTCATGAAGTCGGTAGTCCAAAAAAACAGCCAGAGAACAACTCAGAACCCACTTTTGCAGAAGTTCTTCAAATCTTTCTATTCTGATAGTCGACGTATCATCGTCACTCTGTTTCAGCTTGTTGATAGTTGATATGAGCTCCAACCCACATTGGTCAATGATCGATGCTCTTTTAGAGGTTTTCTCGCGATTCAACAGGTGATGTTGGAACATCTTACGCAGTCTCAACCATTCGGATCCATTCTCTGGAAACAAGCCGCCATTATTGTATCGATCTGGGCGGCTGCGTCTAAATTTGAGGAGAGCCCTATGCGAGCGTCTATGTGGCTCGGAGCTATCTTGCCTAAAGAAAGACTCTATGTCTTCAGGATCAAATAGGTGCAGAATAGTTACTTCTTTTGTCAATTGCTCCCGGACGATTTTACCGTACCTCTTCTTGTTGAATTGGGCATTTTCGAAGAGCGTCTCTGGCTTGTAGTCTCCAATTAATGGGAAATATCGCCAGATGTTGCCGAGAATCGGCAGAGGTCTCGGTCCGGCTACTCTATCGAATGGCTTAATCCGGTCTTGTTCCGAGGTCAGAACAGAATCACTTTCAACTTTGGTGCTCGGCTCAACCTTCGTGCACCTCGGACTAGATAGATGACGCGAGCACTTTCTGTTGAGCGGCAAGATAGACCTCCTCATACTGAGCATACAGGCTGAAGTTGTCAATCATGTGATAACGAGCCTTCCCTAAAAATCTACGATTTGAGATGGTGAATTTACAATCGTGTCGATTGAACGAGTATCGTAATGACAGCGAGGTCTAAGCAGTGAGGGACATGTCACGGGGACAATCTGCGAGATGCTGGCCATCATCATTCAGTCACGCACAGGTGTTTCTTGGATGCTTTCTCAAGAATTCCCCTATCAACTCTTGGAGTTGTGCCTCCGGTGAACGAAATTCATGTCGAGCAACTCTATCCCCATTCTGATACCATAACCTCAGGTTGATCACCCAATCATGGTTGATCGTGCTAAAGTAGTTGACCACAAAGAACGGGCCAAATCCACACATGCAAATAAGAAGTCTGACAGATCAGTCGAAACAGCCGGTGACACTTCCATCGGGAAAATCTTCATCATCGTTCTCGCCATATCAGCCCTGTTTGTAGCCGTTTATATACAACTGGCAAAGAATATCAGTGAAAGTCTCAAGAGATCGTCACAAGTAGAACAAACTAAAACCAGTCAGAATGGGCACAGAACTTTAGTTATCGCCGACAATATGGACGCTGGTTATCTGGACCACGTCGTTGATGCTTTAATTAGATACGGACACACACTATCGTTTAGTGGAAGTATTACACCGACAAAGGCTGAAAACGATTTGAAATATTACGATTTGATCTGGTCACATGACTACCCATTCTCGAGCATCTCCAAACTTGATCCACGCCAACGGATCAATCACTTCCCGGGAACTGGCTTTATAACGAACAAACTAACACTATCCACGACAACAGGTGTCCCTCACATTCTCAGGGCTTTCAGACTTCCCATGGAGAAAGAAAAATTTCTTAGTTATGCCAAAGAAAATCCCACAAAGAGGTGGATCCAGAAGAGTAGCAGTCATAGAGGTATCAGCATTGAGACGGCAGAAACAGTCAATTTGGATCTTGATGATACCTTGGTTCAGGAATTCATGGCAAATCCATTGCTAATCGATGGGAAGAAGTTTGACATCGGAATATATGCAGTTTTAACATCGGTTGAGCCGATAAGAGCCTACATCTATGAGGCTGAATCGCTCCTGAGATTTTGCGCCCATCCATATCTTGATGCTAACAACAAGTTTAACGCCTCTGATATGGACTCTTATGTTGTTGGAGACGACTATACACCTATATGGTTGATGCCGTCATTACTGCGTTACTATATTGGTACTAACCTGAGTATGAAGCAGACATTGAACACATACTTGCTGCGTTTCAATCTGGATGGCAACAAGATTTGGAAGCAGATTGAGGAGACTATAAAGGCAGTTTACAAATCTAAGGAGCACCACCTGGCCAGAATGTCGAGAATGTATCAAATGGCCAACAACTACAATGCCACATCGGTCGAGGGCTCGCTTAATCAATTTTTTGAGATGGTTAGATTTGATTTCATTGTAGACGAAAATCTCGACGTTTATCTGATGGAGGCCAACATGTCCCCCAATTTGTCCTCGCGACATTTTCCCCCAAACAGACTGTTGTATGAACAAGTGTTGAATAGTTTATTCTCTCTCGTAGGAATCGGTCATTTTTCTCGACAGCACTTGACCGATTTGCCGATCAGATACTTGGATGGGAAATACCAAATGCCGACAGAGAGCGTGAAATCGACCACCAGCAGGGGAGCATCTGTCAATGCACGATATGGTTTGGATGAATTGGTAGGCGAAAAAGAGCTCTCAGTGTTTGAAGAGCTATGCGTTTCAGATGAATGCCATATGAATTGCCAAAAGCCGGATTGTAAAATATGCTACTTCTGTCTAAGCGAACCGGACAAACTGCATTTACGACGAGCGATATTCGAGGAGTATTCCAGATGGAATTTCAAGCGGCTTTTGCCCTCTACCCATGACGAGGATCTGGACTTGCAATCTCGTAATCCAGACCATCAGCCTCATCAGGAAATCGATTCTAATTACATACACGTGCAATGGTTCCGTGGAAAATGTTACTCAAATGCAAGATTCTGCTCATATTAGTGACGATTTCGAAAGTGCAAAGATAGAGAGTAATAAATGTCTCATGCAATGCTCCTGGTTCCAGTTTTGCCTAGCTGTATGCTAGTTCAGACTGAATGCACATCCGATATCATCGTCACGCTGCAGTTTCAACCGGTTCGAGTTGATTAAATCTTTTCTGTTACAAACTGTGGTCTTATCAGTCTCGAGCCGGCCTGAGATTTCTGTGACAGAGGTATTAAAAAACGTCGGTTAAACATATATCTGAATGGCTTTAGAGGATTGATCTCCGCATCGATGTCACCCAAATATCTACTGACGTTTGATCTGAATCACACGTTACTAAATATTGTCACAGGCGGCAATTGCTTCCCGTTGAGTGATGCATCTGACAGCTCCCTTAAATCACTCAAACGCGGCTAAGCACAGATTGCCAACGGTTCTGAATGATCCACATAATCTGAAAGAGTTGTCGCAATTAAAGCTATGCAGACACCGATTGGAGTTTCATTTTTCGGTTTGAACCTGTTCGTGACCACTTAGGCTGCATGTCGCAAAAGGATGAATCATGAGCAATTCTGATCAGTGCCATGGCAATCACTCAATCCCTCACCCTCCCCAATTCATCCATGCTAGCCTCTAGCTCCGCCCTGAACACAGACAATTGATTTAATCAAAAAACTCTCCTGGGTCAATTACATCCGAAATGAAGAGAAAGTATAGCAGAGTCAAATTCATTCTTGGGACTGGAATTCTACCTTCTTCTGACAGACACTCTTCAATTGTGGAGACGTAGATGCTGATCTCAATTTGAGACGCTGATTCGAATGTATGAGACTTGAGGACGCTCGTGCAGTACGCCTGGTGCTTATAGCTCCAAATTTAGCCGCGACAAGATCCAAATGAGCTGATTGTAACGTCTAGACGATCTAAAGACGGAGAGTGCCCAGATCAGATCGTCTGGAGACGAGAATTGAGATGATCGACTGCTCTGTTGGCCGACGAATCCACTCAAATTAGAGTCGATGAATTTTGAGACAATGAGGTCTTGCTAGAATTATCTGGCCCTAAAGTACTGATTGACTAAGTAGAAGATGCTGATCGACGCAGACGTATCCGGTGAAGCCACTCGACCCATCGAGTGGTCTGAAAATAGATTGGCGAGCGAGTTTTTTTGGCCTAGGGTCGTGGATTATGAAAACCAATTATCATTCTGTGCGGCAGTACAAACAGTGAGAAACTTGAGAAAGGACATGTGGGCTTAAGATTGCTCAATGATATAGTTTAATTAGTGGCCATTAGTTGCTGTTGGACTTCTGCTCCTTCACGGATGTCTCTTTTTGGTCTTTGTGGCGTCTGAAGAGGGGCTTGATCATTTTGACCAGGGGATTATTGGCAGACTTTTCCAGAAGGGAAAATTTTGGTCTTTGTTGGCTCACCTCTGACCCAACTTGTGGAACTCTTGTTCCACTAGCATTATCAGGCATTTGTGCTGGAGCATTGTTTTGAGCGGATGATTGTTGACTTGAGGCCTCTTTAAGCTCACCCCTTGGGTCTTGAATCTCTTGCTGGTCTTGCTGGTGTTGCATTTGCTGATGCTGGTTCATTTGCTGCTGTGCTGCAGCCATTTGAGCCGCGATTTGGGCCTGATGGTATGCGGCAGCCTGTTGATCGATCGCCCCCGCTTGGGCGTTCATTGGGTGAGACTGCATGGCGTGCATAGCGGCTAGTTGGTGCTGATAGATGGGCTGATTACCGCTTCCGTGCATCATTAGAGACATCAAAGGATGTTGATGCTCCTGTTGACTTGAGGCATCCTGTTCGTAGTGGCCACCATGGTTCTCTTGCTCGTGCTCATGGTGCATTGGTTGCTCTTGATAGTGGCCCATTTGCTCCTCCATCTCGTGGTTCTCCTGCTCATGTTGCATTGGCTGATATTCGGGCTGCTGGTGTTCAACCTCTTGATGATGCTGTGGCTCAACTTGGTGAGACTCGTATTGATGCTGTTGTTGCTCCATCTCCTGTTTGTGTTTCGGTTGCTCATAGTTTTGTTGCTCTTGTTGCTTTTCCTCGTGGAGACGCATCGCCGAATGGTCCTCCACATAGACAGGTTTGATCATTATTTGAGGTGCCTGCATGGGTTGACTATGGTGATGCTGCATTGGGTAGAAGGCATAGGGATTGAACATCATTGGCGGCATCATCATCTCGTGGTGGCCACCCTCGTTGCCACTTCCTGGGTCCAGGATGATGTTACCTAATGGATTGAGGTCGAGTTGTTGAAGGGCGATTAGAAGAAGAGTAAGAATATCGAACATTGTGAGAGGTTGACGCTGTGAAATCGTCTGAACGAAACGCTGATGAGGACCCGCTAGACAGCCTCGAGGGTTTTCGGTCAAACTGAAACTAGAGACTAACCTTTGCCTTTGCCTCCTCGCATGATTATCTTGCCTTTTGTTAGAATAATGTCGTCACCGCCTTTATCACGTGCCTCCACACCAAATCCATCGGATTTAATCAGGATAAAAAGAAATAACAACCAAAAGTTTGAATTGAGGAGAATTCTGTTATTAGCTCTGTTCAACATTATTGATTCAGCGCTTGATGCTGCGGGTGCCAAATGTATTTCAAATTCAATCCGCAAAACTTTCTTCTTTACTTCTCGCTTGTTTGTAAATGTTGAGTTCCCTTTCTTTTTGCCCACCGAACATCTATATTTGATTTATAAATTAGACTAGTTTGAAAAAGTCTATTGTACTTTTTTTCCATCTGCCTCGTTCATTTCTCAAACAGTGGACAGACAATTTCTAGAGTTACATGATACTGGCAAGCCTGATTAACGTTCTCTTGGCTATAAGCAAGAATTCAAAACTATAGCCGTGAATTCTATTCTCCACCTCATCAAACATACCAGCCCTTCAGTTGAAAGTTTGGCCATTCGAAAAGCGAACTTTTGCGATCACTCAAAACTGGAGCCAAATGTCTCTCACCAAGATTGCCTAACAATGCCATGCTGCTTACAGGTGGCCAGTAGCCGAAAGACCCAGTGTAGCCTGGCTGCGTAATGATTGAAATTATCAAGATAAACGAGATGTAGAGGCAAAAAGCGTCTTAAAGTTCAAGTTTGTCCCTCCTTCCGAGTCGCCCAGTCCAACTGATTGATTTCTGTGCGAGCTGTGTGAGCGAGCCCGCCGGCCCGCCCTGGCACCTCTGTCAAGCTAGCTTGGTCACTGCGGTGAAAACTTTCCCTACAGACATTTTTCGAACTCCTGCTAGCTGAGGGTAGTAAAAAACTGCCCATAAGCATAGCCTGCGCATATGCTCTGTAGGTGGGCTTGTTGGCTGAACATGTCGCACATAGACCACCCTCACCTGTTAGCTAGAGCGACCAATTTTGAGCCTGTTAACACCTGAAGGCATTTCACACAATAACTATCTCTCACAGCAACTCATGGCTGACCTCTCAAGAAGCTTGTTGACTTAAGATACTCATAAACGCTACAGTCACAGCTGACCAATGATACACTTGCAATAGAGTTAGTATGCTAATTTCCCAAGATTGTTTTATGGCATTTCTCAAAAGTCAATATTCAAACATAATGTAGTAGGCTTTTGAGGAAGCTTGTCAACGTGGGAAAAATCACTCGCTGAACCACTTTAGTGTATCAGTTATCTTTTGAACACTCGCTAACTGCGCTCACGGGGTCCTTTCATCCAGTTGTGATTAAACAAATTTGAGATTACAGAATTCATACTGGGCTTCAGGATGTGATTTATTTATTACGATGTGTTTTTTCCTCTAATCACTCTCTACTTCATCAGAACATGTGCTCAGAATTGGATGATCTTGGTTTACGAATTTTGTCGCCGTTTTTGGTAATCAAGTCGTGTAACGTGGCGTAATGATTACGCAATTCGGCAACAATTAGTCTCAGACTAAAAAATTCCTTCTCATCCAACTCCTTAATGGATCGCCTGTAATCGTCAATGTGCGGATATTGAGCTATGCGAGAGACTGTCTTACCGCGCATTGTAAAGTAACGAGATATCTGGTCATAGTATGCAGCGGCCTCTCCCTCACTAGCTCTGATCTCCGCTAAGACATCTTCTTGAATAGAAACACCAAAGTTATTTCCATCCTCAATCCTGGGAATTAGATACATTAACCACATTTTCAAGAGATTTGTGTCTTCTACCAATTCACTGATAAGTGGTTTGATCTCATTGATTAACTCTACAATGAATTGATTTGAAGGAACCACACCGTCCGGTAGAACGAGAACTTTAGTGCCGACAGTAGTATTATCAAGGTGCGCTGGGCACGTATTGAATCGGCACTTACTTCCAGCTGACTATGGGTTCATTAGTCGGAGAGATGTGATTAGTCGTTTAGAACATGGGGAAGGTTTGAGAGTGCAATAGATAGGTGATGGGCATCGATTATACTCACTTCGGTCTCGCCATTTGGCTTCGACTGATCATCTGACGGTTGGCTATGCTGCGATGTTGTTGTACCGGTGTTTGATTTGGCTGACACGTTCGCCGATGGAGCTAGTTCAGATACATCTGGAACGGGAATATTTATCTTTTGAAATACAGATGACGGATCTCGGGTCAACTTTCCTGAACCGAGCATTTTGTTCAACATGACGATACGATTTGGGAATTTGTTCACAACCATATCCTCAGCCGTTTTGAGGATATGGCTCTTGAATGCGTCCATTTCGGCTTTCATGTTCGATGAAGACATCTTGAGTGGATTTAGCAAACTTACTTTTGACTTCAGGACCCCTAATGGAACAGATCAATAAGAGATATGGTGGGTGTCATCAAGGTTGCAATTGGGAATGCTGATACTGCAACTGGCTGAGAGGCGAACACATGGTCATAACCAAAACAAAATTGTGCGGTTTTTCGCATTCCGCAGACGTGCTGTGGCAAATTATTCAATGTGCCGCCGAGGCCATAGCAGATGATTTTGGTGAACAAGATCTAATACTCCGGCGGCCTTTTCAAAAAAAAAACAAAACTGGTTAGTCCTCTTCTATCGATATGACGAGATGATAAATAATTGGAAGTCGTTATCCTTTGTGTTAATTATTTATTTCAGACTAGGAGAATTGAACGCAGAAACAAATGAGAAAGATAGGCCCGACTGCAAGAATCTAGGCCCGCTGAAAACTCGATGCAAGTTTAACACGTCCTGTGTTTACGGTGAACCTAATTCAGTTGAGTGCCATGTAGATGACAACAACTGTAGAGGGGACCAAACCTTCGAAGTGACATTTCCGTGCTTGTATTGCTGGCAACTGCCCGAAGAACATCATGAATGTGAGAAAAACACCTCGTGTAAAATGAACACAAGATACAACACCTCCTGCAAGATAAATGACACAGTCTATTGCTTGGGCGCAAGAGTTTTCCAAAAATACAAAGTTTGCATAGGTGATCATAGTGGCCACCAGTGGTCCATGGCATTCACACTGAGTGTGCTTTTTGGTGGTTTCGGTGTCGATAGGTTCTATCTCGGTTATTGGCAAGAGGGTGTTGGAAAACTATTTAGCTTTGGAGGATTTGGTGTCTGGACACTCATTGATTCCATACTAATATTCATTGGTTACCTCAAGCCCCCATATTCAGAGTATGAATGACTTAATATTTCGAATAATTACACTTGTAAATCATTGTCTCAAATCGAATTGCCTCCACCCCAAATGGGAGCGAGAGCCCCAAAGGGCACTCGTAGATAAAGCTCAATATTTGGCTGGCTAGGGCTTCCTAAAAAAGCCTCAACAATTCAACCCATCACTCTGCGACATGTTACTACCAGCTTCTTTCGATACTGACAACAGCTAAGAAACAAAACGATACTTGATTGAATAAAACCATGCCTAAGCTCAATATCGCGGGCGAGGGAATCTCAATTAGCTTTATTTCACACTAGATGTATAAGGCAGCTTCCGATAAAAAGTTTTTTTGTGTCGTAAAATCAATCATTTCTAACAAATTTGAGATCTATTGAAGTCAAGCTAATTACAGTCCATCGATTCCGTGGTGCTCACGATTATGCTTGATAAGTTTCTCGCGTCTTTTGTAAGATACTCCACAGGGACTACATCTGTGGATATTTCCTTGGAGGTGTTGCTCTTTCAGGTGTCTGCTCATAGATTTTCTATTCTTGTAATCGTTTTTACAAATCACGCAAGTGAAACAATTGCGGCTCCTATTGATACATTGCGACAAGAGAGCTGATGGGTCAGTAACTGTTCCTTTGAGCTTGCTAGATGCTTGACGAAGATTGTGCATTATTATGGATTTGTTATTGAAATTCGAGGCGCTTGTTTTATTATGCTCACGATATGCAGCGCTTGACGAACTTGAAGATGAACCCAGCAATCCATTAGCCATGAGATTCTGAACCAACGCATTGGGCAGCTTCTGGTTGCTATAATTATTTGCGATATGATCACCATTGTCAATCTCATCGAATTTCTCCGAATCAATTCCCATTTGGGCTTCTGGTTCCTTGTTGATGGCCCGAAGATTTTTGAGAGAGGTCACTATGTTTGATAACTTACTACCGGGAACTATTTGCTCTATGGAGCCTTCGTCATCGTGATATTCGTCTTTAGGAGGGCGGCCATTCTCGTTAGTCGAGAATGATTGACTTGGCCTCAGAAGCAAGGAGCTACCACCATTGGTCGCGTTGGCCATGATGGAGGGGCTAGCATCAGCCAAGGAGGCATTACTAGATCTCAGATTGTAATTGCGCGAATTGGCATTAAATTTAGCTCTAGTTTTCAGCCTTTCGAATGACTCTACGGAGTTTTGATCGGTTGCCGGTGGAAGCTGATCCCTTGATGCTGAAAGCTGGTCCCTGGCCGATGTACCCGAGCGTGAGACTTGACTCAATAGGCTCTCAACTAGCCGATCAACAATTGTATCTACGGTAGCCATGGCTCCAAGACCAAAGTCTCCACAGGCCAAACGTTTCTCTATGCAATCGATACGCTGATAACCAAAAGATTCCAGTTTCTCGAGATGTTCACTGGTGACCGGATGGTTGTACATGTGCACATTCATTGCCGGACAGTAGATCAATGGTTTAGAAACATCCCAAGCTCTGACGGTGCATGTGAGCAAATTATCGCATATCCCCGAGGCAATTTTTGCCAACGTATTGGCATCTAGCGGTGCAATCAGACATAGGTCTGCCCATTTTCTCAGCTCTATGTGCAGAACAGGATCGCCAATTCTGGTCCATTGGTTCCATTCGTCGGCATCGTCCAGTATGTCCAAGTAAGGGCATGATGATGAGGTGCAATTTTTTAATAGTTCATCCTTTGGCACAAAGTGTTTAGAGTTTTCAGTCATTACAACTTTGATTGCGATGGTTGCTTTGTAGGTTTGGTCGTCCACTATGCTGGTGTAGGATCTGGGGAATGCAGAGCGTAATTTGCGTATGAGCTCGATGATCTTGATTGCAGCGACACTACCTGTCACCGCGATCAAGATGTTGAAAGTCTTGACTTTCGAGGTGCTCTTGGTCATATTGATTGCGCCTAGTTGATCGAGCATTAAGGCTGATTTCTGTTGTTGCCGATATGAAATAGGAGAGTGAGGTGAATAAATAAAAGGATAAATTGATGGGCAGGTAGGTGATAGATTTTGGGTCAGAGGACATATGTCAGGGTTGTAAACAACCTGAGAAGCACATAGCAATATTAGTGGAGATTTTGGTGACTCTAAGACGTGGTTGCAATGCGAGGGAAAGAATGGTCATTTCGAGTCTGGCCCTCTGTCTCCGCGACGGGCAACAACAACGGCGGCACTGGCGGCACGGGCGGCATTGGCGGAACGGGCGGCGCTGGCGGCGGCACTGGCGGCGGTGGTGGAGGCGGAGGCGGCCAGGACGGCGCGCTCTGTTCAGCGCAGACCGCCATGGCGGTGGGGCGACGGCGGCGGGGCGACGTCGACGGCGACGGCGACAACAGCTCCGGCACCACCATGGTCGCCGGCCTCATCAGGCCATCCTCCTCTGGCCATACCCCCACCATCTCTTGCAAGCCTCGGGAACAATGCGCTTCCTTTCCCTAACCAATTGGGGCAGGTGTGTGTGTGTGTTTGTGTGTCTGTGCGTGTGCGTGCGTCCGTGCGTCTGTCTGTGCGTGCCCGCGCCTCTGTCCCCTTTTGTCCGCCGGGGCCTCGTGTCTGTGTTTGCCCGGTCCGTCCATTAGTGGACACCGAGGTTAGCCTCGAGCGGAGGGAGCACAATGTTGTTAGTTTCAAACAGTGTGTGTCTTTCGCCTACCGCCGCCGCCGCCGCCGCCGCCGCACGAAAAAATTCTCCTCCCTCTCAAACTGGGCGCCCCAGATGCCGCCCGCCTGTTCGCCCCACACGGACCCTCCAGAGGGGCCCTCATGCTGTGCACGGTACGAGTAAAACCACGCCCAACAGTGCTGCCCCGATGGTCGTCGTTAAGCTAGGCGCTACAGCCGACCCGCCAACGGACGTCCCTTTGAGGCACCAGCGCGTGCCGCCGACGCCACTAGTGGGCCTCGGGGCTTGCAGGGGCGAGGGGGGGGGGCTCCGCATGGTCCCCCGCTAATTTGCCTATCCGAATACTGTGTGGTTTCACCTAGATCGTCTCGAATCTAAGGAGGGCAAGATTTTTGCGCCCCTTCCGAGCGGCTCTCTCTGCACCCAGCGGTCACTCGAAGCTAAACGATCTTATCGTCCCTTTGGAGCTTTGCGGAAAGCTGTGCACGCGATTGGCCTGCTCCGATAGTCTATCATTCAATAATCTGTTCCCCGCCAAGCAATCGCTTGTTGTCGCGCCATGTACACGTCTAATTGATATCTCGACAAACCATCTCTTGCCTAGTCAGCTCCTTTCATTCGGTGCAGCCTCTGAATCCTCATCGCCTCGATACGATCTCCATCGAGCTATGCAAGGGATGTTTATGTCCCGTTTCAGTGGAATACTAACTCATTCCAACCATTGATCAACTTTACCTCGATCAACACAGTGCTGTAAACAATTGGAGCCCTTTCTTGGATGTGAGCCCTAGTCTAAGTCAAACCAAAAATGAGTCGTCTTACCTTGCTTATAGGCGCCTTGCTGGCCTTCAATAATCTTGACAAGCCGTCGATAAATCAGAACGAGCTGAATCTTTGGAATTCTTACAAAGCCTTGCATGGTAAAAGCTACCCGGACAAAGAATCAGAGGCGACCAGGAGTTTGATTTTTGTCCACAACAAGCAACAAGTAGACAACTTCCATGCCAATCATTCGGAGGCTGAGATGTTCCAATTGGAGCTCAACCACTTGGCGGATCAATCTCAAGTCGAGATGGCCCGTTTGAATGGTTTCAAGCTGCCCAAAGACCGACTTTGGTCCCAAAACTCACCGGAGGCTCAATCCTTTTTGGACGAGATTCTCAGGCGACCAGTTTCCGTCCCGGATGAGCTCGATTGGCGCAAAGTTCCGGGCCGCGTTTCGGAGGTTAAGAACCAAGGAGCCTGCGGCTCTTGTTGGGCCTTCGCAACCACTGGAGCTCTCGAGGGCCAAGAGAAGGTAAGACTGGCAAATGGACTATTATCAAATTCAAGCAAGCTGATTGAATTGAGCGAGCAAAACCTGGTCGATTGTGTTAAGGACGATTATGGCTGCAATGGTGGCTACATGAAGGATGCCATGGACTATATCAAACAGGAGGGAGGAATCGAAGACGAGAAGGCATATCCCTACGAGGCGAGAACACGAAAGTGCCGCTTCAGGAAAGAGAAATCAGTATTCAGTGATGCTGGTGGAGCCATTTTGCCAGTTGGCGACGAGAACAATCTGAAACAGGTTGTTGCCAAATTCGGACCTGTTGCAGTGGCCATCGATGCGAGTAGCCTCTGGTTCCAGCTCTACCACAGAGGAGTCTACGTGAATAAACATTGTAGAAACAAGGCGGACGAACTCGATCACGGAGTCTTGGTGGTGGGTTATGGAACTGACCCAAAGAAGGGTGACTATTGGATCGTGAAGAATTCATGGGGCCCCCACTGGGGTGAAAAGGGCTACATTCGTATGGCACGTAACAAGGGTAACATGTGCGGAATAGCCTCCGCAGCGACAATCCCAGTCTTTTAGTTCTATAAAAGTGATCCTGAATACCTTTTGCAAGTGTGTCTGGATGAATCACTTGCTCTGTATACCGGAAGAGCCAGTCTTCGGTTCATTAAACTTAATCCCATTATTCGCTATGTTACCATAACAATCTCTCACATTTTTCACAACCGATTGCTTCTAGTGAATTAATATTTGGACCTATCATGTCGTCTTTGATTTTCAATTGATTATCAACCTTATGTTGTATGGCATTGCATAAACTTACTATGGAGGAGACAGATAGTTGAGCAGCTTCATGGCACATTCGTATCCCAAGAAGCAAGCCGCATTGGCTGGAAATGCACGAAGCATCACAGGCGTTGCTCCCTTGTAGAGACCCGTGATACCATCATTGGATATGGTCTTCTTCAAGACGTCTAGGAAACCCGAGTATGTTCCCGGTGCTGCGGTCTGTTGCCGTGATTTCAAGACGTCGGCAGGTATGGCCACCAACCAATTCACGATGCCAGCCATTCCACCTGCAAAGAGGGTTCTGGCCGGTGACAAATCCGAGCGAGTTCCCCCCTCTGGCATAAGTAAACGTTGGAAAAATTCATAGGTCATGAAATACACTCCGCTTGATGGAACATCGCGACAAGCGGTAGCTACCGTTCCAACGTAAACATTCCTAATACCCCCTTGTTTGTATAATTGCTTGAAACAATCCGCAGGACCCGCGTACTTTGGACCTGAACTGGACGGATTTGCATTCTGGACTTGTAAGAGACATTTGACTCTTTCACCGGGAGCAAGTATAACAGTTGTGGACAATCCAGCCAAGGCACCGGCAAAGAACAACTCTCTCAATGAGAATATGTGATCTTCAGACTTCTGCTGGAGTTTCTTGCCCATGGTGAACGAAAAGAAGCATATTGCATACATTGGAGTCACACCGATAATCGGTGTTGCCATACCTTTGTAGAGACCAAGGAACCCTTCATGCTTGATTATCTTCTTAGTGCAGTCCAGCGTACCCTTGTACAGTGCTGGCTTGCCATCGGTCGAATAAGGCTGAGTTTGTAATCTAACTTTGATGGTATCTAGTGGATGACCAGCGAACACTAGACAAGTACCACCAAAACCTCCAGCAATGAAGTTTTTAATCATCGAGTTGTTGGGTGCTTGAGCAGAGGCAGTTTTATGATCCCTAGGCCTTTCAGGCTCACTCGACTGGGAACTTTGACTAGTTTTATCCGTCATATTGCTCCTAGCCGGTGAATTTTTTTTCCTCAGGAAATTTTTGAGGCGAATAAAACTTGTTGGTTTTCAGTGATTTCCGGTCGTCTATTCGGAGATCGTTAGCTGAATTCTGGGCACATTCTGTACGGGTTGTGAGGATTTTTACAGATTTAATGATGAAAATAGGTGATTCTAGTGTGGTGTTAAGTGCGACTAATAGAAAACTGATCATTGTTATGATGCACGAGGAACAACAAGCGGCGCAACTAAATTCACGAGTCTCGTCGATTTGCGTTAAACTTGGCCTTTTCTCCCGCTTAACTCCGATTTGACTCGCCTGTTTTAGCATCTTTCAATCAACTCATTTATAGAAGATGGAGGGAGTTTGGGCAGATGAGTATGAAGAAGATGATTTCCTCGACTATTATGGTGAAGCCCAAGAGGTGCCGGAACCTGAGGCTAGAGGCAAAAAAGCCAAAGCACTCGATCCAGATGATCCAAATCAACCCAAGAAGGTGAAAAAACCAGTCGAAAACCCACGACCCAAATTGGATGTCGATAAACTGCTAAGTGAAGATAGAGGTTTGCCACAACTGCTGCACTCGGCAACGAATATATTGATGAAACCTGGTGATGATATAGAAAATATGAGAAAAACTGTCAATTTACTACAACATTGGTCGCATAGGTTGTTTCCCAAGTATACGTTTGACGATTTCCTAACTAAATGTGAGACATTAGGTAAGAAGCGCCCCATTCGGACCCACCTCCGCAAAGTCAGAACTGGGCAAATACCAATTTGAGGAATCTAGTTCAAAATCACGGGGGAGAACAAATCGGAGCAACAAGTTGCCGTCCATTTTATTTTCTATCATCCATCTAATAAACGCTGATTGATCACATTATATTACAGTCAGAGTACACCAACTATAGAGCTCAAACCACGGGATAAACGGCCGATGTGGCAATTCCACATTGATTCTCCTTGTTACGGGACATCTTGATGTAACCCGCCTCGCCCCATGTCTCTGACCAACTATTCTTGACTATGTAGTAGTCACCATGGATCGCGTCAGTGCCGTAACCAACCACTAAAACGCCATGGTCTAGGTTCTCCTCTTCGTTGCCGCAAGCGGGTTCATCATATACACCGCTCTCGTAAAGTCTAAAGGACTCTTGGCTGGCGTCTATAGCTATCGATATTGGGCCTTTGGTAGCAATGGCCTTCACGAGTTTCTTCTCATCACCTGAAGGTAACTCAATGAAACCCTTATCATCAGCCCCTACGGTCTTGTTCCTGAATCGACATTTGTCTTCATGAGCCTCGTATGGATAAGAGTTCTCCGTATCGACTCCATGGTTATCGTGAATGTAGCGGAAAGCGTTGGCCATCAGACCACCATCACACCCCATGTTTCCGTACTTCTTTGAGCAATCGACGAGGTTTTGCTCGCTGAGTGATATAAGGTTACCAGTTTTATGATAATGTTGACCTTCAAGGGCTCCAGTCGAACTGAAGGCCCAGCACGATCCGCAATGTCCTTGGTCCTTAACTGGTGTAACATAGCCTAGGCGTCTCCAATCCATAGACCTTGGGAGCTCTATGTCGCCATCTTTCTCGTTTCGGAACCAGGCTTGTTGCTCCTCGAAATAGCTAGGTTTGACATTATCAAGCGAGCCACCAAGCTGACTACGTTTCAAATGAGGCCTATATCCGTTCATGGTGCGAACAAATTCTTTGTGGCTCATGTCGGCATATTTGTTGATGCCGAGAGTGTAGCTGTGTAGGCCGTTTGCATGACGTTGATTGTGCTTAGCAATCTTATGCTTGGTCTCCAAGAAGATCTTGAAACGGTAGTTGTCCTCTGTCTGATCGACGTAGGTCTTATTATATCTTGCCTTGAACTCGTTCCACTCTTCACGCAACACATCGCGATAGGTAACCACTACAGCCACCGACAGGCTCACCGCCACACAGGCCAAGATGAGGACTGTGAACAATTGTTTCCCCATGACTTTAGAGAATTATTCAGATTTGGTCCCTAATTGCAACGTTGAATTGTCGGTTTGAATCACTACTGGCAGAAATAGACGAAGAGAAGACGACGTTGATTAGTTGGACATGGATAAATACGTGTTGAGGCGAAGACGTTACGATCTTCCGTACACGCCCTAGTCATGAGTTTGAATCTTGTGATGGTTCCTGAGGGGGCGAGACAGAAAAACAATCCTCTCGAAGCAAACTACACCATTGACAATCATTGCTTATGTTGTTCTTCTCGCAGTGATAAGGATCTATCAAAGTCTTTGATCGTCGTTCATCCGCAAATATGTAGCTTAACTTGTGATTCTACTACACTCCTGCCGTTAGCGCGCAACTCTAGACTCGAAGGCTGCAATAGAACCACTGGCAGCTGTCTATCTGGTGATTCATCTCTTTGTGCTTAAGTAAACAAAAATCCACCAGTTAGAGGCGCAAACTTGTGACTAGGCTCTTGGACTCTCTTGTTTATTTGTCATCGATAAGAGAATTTTATCGTCACTCTTGTGCATCGGATATTGGTGTCTTGTGTTTTCCTTATCGGAAGTTTATCACTAAGCTTGCACCCGATCCGCTGAACGGAATTAAATCTGACTCTTGGCGCCAGACTAGGTGCCCCTCTGATTCGAGCTCAGTGGGGCTCGTTAGAAACTCGTATAATAAATGGATTCGAGTATGATCTTCAAGCATTCTTTGTCTCTAGATGCTTGCTGACTGCTGGTCTGAGAAGCAAATTGGCCCCTCCAATGACCACTTGGCATGGGGTGTCTAGGTGCCATTGAGGGTGTGTTTAGTGATTGTGTAGCTATTTATGACTGTCAGCGACACGTCCCACGGTTGCACCTGGTATACGAGAAGGGAGCAAGCGGCGGTGATAATGATACTGGCCAAAATATTAGTCCCGGATGGAGCGGATTGTTCGAAGAGTTTAAAGAGGTCTTTGGTAACTGGGTGCATCGACTGCATTCCGAGGAAGTGATTCTTGGTTGTCCTCAACATCATCCCCCTATCTTGAGTCTTGCCCAATCGCCAGATCACAGCCTCCAGTCTAGCTCCTTGTGGGCCCAACTCTCGTCACCGAGACAAGGCTCTCGACCGGGTTCCTCTCTTAGTTGTCCAGCATTCTTTTGCGATGACCATCTCGATCTGTAGCTGCGCGACCCGGAAATTGCGTTGCTGATTATGCATTTAGCCCGAGAATCTCAATGGGTCTGGTTGCGCGTCGCAAGTTGCGCGGGATTCATGCGCCATGAATCATTCCTGAGCTTTGCTGCCCATCGAGCTCTGATCAGCTGATCTCTGCCCTCACCTTACGATATTTTGCTTCCAAGTCGGCGCCTTTCCCAGGAAATCTCCCTCTTTCTTATTATCCTCATTTCGATGAGCATTGGCCTCGATAACAATGCCACTGTATAATAATGTGCTATTATCAAAAAAGCCAGGAGAAGCAGGGCCACCGTCTGAGCAGGCTGCTGAGTCCATCTCGAAACCGTTGCCGGTCAAGTCAAGCACCAGCATGAAATTCCTTCAGGATCATCTCATGTCTAAGAAACGGTCCCAGCAATCCTCAAACAATCAAGCGAAAAAATGTCCTAGAGCTACTGATAACAAATCATCCGATTCGGAAAACACATTGCCCATCAGGAGATTTTGCGGAGAGCCATGTGATTGGGATCCGCATGAAGAGTACGATCCCATCGCGCCAAACAGCTATGAAATCTTGCAATCGGACTATTTGAAGGCAGCTGAACAAAAATTACTCGAAGAAGTTATGGCTAAGCAGAATAGACTGTCGACAACTCAGCCCGGTAAGATTGACACTAATCTTCTCAGCGCTCTCGATGATCTCGATGAAATAGAGGAAGAGATGCAGGGACCAACTCCAACCAGGGTTCTACTGTTACAGAATATGGTAGGTCCTGGCGAGGTTGACGATGACCTGGAGATAGAGACGAAGGAGGAATGCTCCAAGTATGGAGAAGTGGTAAAGTGCCTGATTTTCGAAATCCCCCATAAACGAGTGCCTGACGACCAAGCCGTGAGGATATTCGTTGAGTTCACGTCGCCACAGTCCGCACTTAAGGCATCCAATGACCTGAACGGACGCTATTTCGGTGGTCGAGTCGTGAAGGCCTCGTTCTATGACGTAGAAAAGTTCAATCGCTACGAGCTCGGCCCATGAATTATGATGAGTCATGTCAATCGATGATGGGATTTTGTCGAAACAACTCAACGAGCGGAGCATCAAAACCATGCAATATCGAATCTCAGATTCATGTCCATATCCAAGTTGCAGTATTAACCTAGACATCATTTGGAAAAAAGGGAGGGCCATTTGGGATTTGAACCCAAGACCTATTGATCTGCAGTCAATTGCTCTACCACTGAGCTAATGACCCGTCACTTAGCCAGTGCCATCTGATGCTTTGAAAATTTCGAGAACACGGGAGATGACATCAGGAAGGATCCTCTGGTTCCACATACTCTCTGGTATCCATCAAAATCTATCGAAATTCGAAGTCAAGATCAAGCAATCTCTTCAGCCCGAATTTGTATTGCGCAACTTCGTGGCACGCATAAACTCCTCACCCACGTGCTTCTGTTTTCCAATGTGTGCAAACTAGTCCGCAACCAAGAACCGAATCAGAGATCTATTCTTATATTGTTCTTCCTTCCCGAAGGTCTGACACATGTCCATCATAATCGAGAAGGTTGCCAGGAACGTCTGTAGAATATTGATCAATAGGCCTGCCAAGAGAAATGCACTGAATTTAGAACTCATCAAGAGGCTACAAGCTGCCATCGAGGAATACGAGCAAGATAGCCGATACTCTGTCGCAATCTTGTGCGGGGTGGGAGGCAACTTTTGTGCAGGTTACGATGTGGCAGAGATAGTCGACAGAGAGTCCGGAATGCCAAAACTCCATATGATAGAGCAGGCTCTGTGGCCTTTGGGTACGAACCTCAGCAACAAGAAGATTGTCATAGCGTGTATTGAGGGACATGCGGCTGGACTTGGCTACGAATTGGCTCTGAAATGTGATTTTCGCGTCGGTGAGCGAGATGCACGGATGGGATTCCTGAATCGACGGTTCGGTATCCCAATCATGAACGGAGGGACTGTCCTCTTGCCTCAGCTCATAGGCCAGGCTCGCGCCTTCGATATAGTGGCAACAGGGAGGGCCCAATTGGGATACGAGGCCCTTGATTATGGGATACTTAACCATATCGCTGATGTCGGTTGTGCGATGGGAAAAGCTCTGAGTTTGTCGAGGAATTTGGCAAAATTCAGAAATGATTGTCTGATGAACGATCTTAATCATATCAAGCTGGAAAGAGAAAACAAATCTGTGATGGACAGTCTTCGCAAAGAAAGGGAAGACTCCTTGAGTTTCTTGCGAAGTTGTGGCCCGTTGGAGGTGGCGAAGAAATTCCTAGACGGTGAACTATGTCGACATGGGGGCACAGACTTGGGCAATAATATCGCCTCAACAACGGAAGTTACATTATGAGTAACATGCATCCTTGGTTAGCCGCTGTTTAATCATTAAATTATTTTTGATCTCACCGCATCCTCTTGAATAAAAGCGTGAGTTTTTATCGTTGATTCATAATCTCCTAAGGAGTCTCACTGTCGCTAGCTTCAGTGCTTTCCATCCAATGCATCTAGATAGTTCTCACTGATGTATTTGGGAACTATTCTATGTCTGAATGGGATCATGAGAAGGATGATAACAGGAAAGAACATTTCCACAACATTTATGGGAGAGAATCCGAAAAAGCACATAACAAGCAGTTGAACTAGTTGTAGTAGCGTAAATTGGTGTATCTTTCTCTGTGGGCAACGACGAATGTAGTGGTTTGGCGGATATTTGTTCTGAATGATTGGATTTTTTTGGAACTAAGGTTAGGTATCGGCGAGGTCATTGTTGGAGACTACAACTCTTCGTCGACAATACTTACTTGCTCGGTGAAAAGTAGCATGATTCTTTCGAATACCTGTAACCCGTCGAGCGAGGTTATCGCCATATAAAGGAAGAGTCCATTGAGCACAGCTCTCGGAATGTACGCGATTGGATATGGAATCAGAAGGAGCGAGCCAAAGAGCAGTAAATGTGCCACTATTGCGGTAACTCGTGTCTCACGAGCATTGATTACTCTGAGGGTCGGTTGATGCAAATATGGATTAATTTGATTAGATTTCGCCTCTAGGTTAGATGATATCCTCCCTGATTAGATACACTTACACTTCTCTTACGTGACCCTCCTCAACTTGCTCCTCAATATCGGCCAGCGATCGAGCATGAAGAGGTGAGTGCGGCAGGACTCCATGCATCATTGGTAGCCCATAGAGAGTAAGAAACCCATTCAGTAGGGCCACAACAAGAAGATCGTAATGAAATGAGTCCCCTTTTTTAAGCCTGCAGATTGATCGTATAGTCATGAGAATTAGTAGCTGATCTTGGAGAAACAGATAAGCGAAAAGTCGTGTGGCTAGTAGGAAGCATCATACTATATGAAGGGCAGACACTTACCTGTTCTGAGGTGCGTTCACCATGGCGGCACTGATATTTTGGTCCATAAAAAACAGTAACGACAACGTGAAACCTAGCGCACACGATGTGAGCAAACCGGAAATGGGCAACGACTCCACCTGAGCTCGCTCGAAGCCGACCGGAAGGAGAGGTGGAAATTTTTCAACTGGAATAGCCAGAAGACCGATCAGATTAGCTATCGGTTAGTTTGTATAATTTGACGAGTGCCTATGAATTCACCCAAATGAGCTTGTACCCACCATAAATATCTTTGAAGACCGTGGAGCCAATCAGACTCATTGAAACGACCGTTATTGGGAGTGCATAGTCAGACAAGATATCGCGTAGCCCAGTGTTCAGATATTGGCTTTTGATTGGAATTGGGTCGATCATGTTAGGAGATGCTTCTATTTGAGCTTGAAAAGGTCTAGCCCCTTCGACTGAGAGACTTGAACTTACGTTTTCCTAAATCTATACAATGTAACTGAGAGCCAGACTATTGACGAGTGATTGGTGTTTTGTTGTCGATTAGTTCTACGCATGCCTATCTCGTAATCATAATGGGTGAAGGAGATAATCTGAGAGGTGGACTCACCTGTTCCGAGCATCAACAGGACGAAAAGTAGGCTTGTCTCGCGTCGACAAAGTGTCGATTCGACTTCCTCCTCGATCGAGCGAATATCCTCGTTGTTTCTCTGGATAGGGCTTCTTTCAATGAAGTGTGTCTCTGAAGTGTGATTTGTATCTTCCACTAAACCTATTGTCTGGTCGTTAAGGGCCGCACAAGCTGGAGTCAAGTAAAATCTATGAAAGTCTGTCGTTCCAGAGATACGAGGAATATTGGGTTGTTGTTGCGGAAGAGTAGGTTATGTTAGCAAGACGAATACTTATCCAATACCACCCGTGATGATTGTTAGCGATTTTTGCTCTGCTACTAACTTTTCATCATGTCTTTTCCGGCATCTGTCAAGAATGCTATAACAATAAATAGGGCGAACACCTCCTCTGTGCTTCTCGTGCACCATTTCATCAATCTACTAAAGCCAAACATTGAGTAGAGTATCAAAAAGAAGCCATTCCAGAGGCCCACCGCCGCATACATGGCTGAAAACGGAAATGCATAATCGATACACATTTGGTGTATCACTGTTCAGTGGATGTTTGTTGAGGTGTTGAATTACGGGAAAATTTGTATTAACACGAACTGTTAGTGTTTCTATGGCTCTTGCTCATAAGCAATCAAACCTCTCAGAATGTCTTCCCAGAGATGATGACTCAACACGGATGATCTAACCTTTGGTGTAGAGACATAGCGGTGCAGTGGTCATGACAATTACGAGCGGCTGACCACTTAGCAAAGCAAACCCTAGTCCACCGATTGCCTGACCAATCAATGCCTTGCGCAGGTCGCCCATCTTACCATGGGTCTGGGTGGTGTTCAGGGAGCTGAAAGCGATTGTTGGCAACAGAATGCCGAAGTAAAGGAACCAAATTGTTGATACTGTTTTTCGGATTGTATTCGGAGGCCCAACGAATGCATCGCGGAAATCGCTCGGATAGTATCGGAGGCGTCTGGTAAAGTCGTCCAAGCAGCTTTTTCCAAATTCCATGTTATCCAAGAGTTTCCTGCCTAAACCACTTTTGCAAGATTTATTCCCAGCCTTGTTGGATGGATCTTTGCAGGACTCTGGCGCAGCGAAGGGGAGTTTGATTTTTTCATCAAGTTTCTCGCTCAATTGGACCATGGCTAATGAGGCCGGACCGCCTGATTGACCTTGGGTCGTGTCGGATGTAGACGAGATGAGTTCGAAGAGTTTGCTCGTTCGTGGATTCTTGTTAAACACTGGTGAAGATTCTGACGCGTTGTCAATCAATTGAACTCGCTTGAGTTGACCACCCAGACGCCGGAGCCCATCAACATCTTTTGACGCCGTTTGATTGCATATTGAGTGGTGCAGGTGTACATCAAATATGTATTTGTGTCTATTTTTCAGTTGTTTAGCATTCGACAACTGCTGAGCTCGGATCATCATCAAGGATTTGAATTCTAGCTCGTTTTTGGCTCGCATCAGGCTGGCGCGAAATTTGCTGTCTGTGAACATGGTCGCAAATGTCCTGCCAGTCTCTAGTTCGTCTTTAGTGTTCTTCTCCTTGCTGGGTACCACAATTAGCACAAAGAGGCGAACATGACGCGCATTCTCGCCCATATTCATTGGCTGCTTGAAGCGAGCTATGGCCATGTGTCTACGCTTGAGTTGAGCGATATTGCACCTAGAAGATAAGTGAGATTTGGATTTGAGAGTGTTATGGTTTGAATGATGTTATGATTGGTCAGCATCGATGAATGTTTAGGGCAACGATATCACGATAGCGGTTTGAGAACCGCCCACTGGAGGCATGACATAACGCTGTCTCAGCCCCATACCGAATCAGAATTGTAGGGGCGATTGTGCTCGGTGACAAACTACTTACACGGCACAAAGCCATGATTGATCGTGTCTGATGTTGGTTGGTATCCTACGGCATGTCTGGGTCGCAGGATCTTCGCCGAGTGGATCTCCTTGTTCAAATTTCTTCGCTGGTGCTTCAAGCGGGTTCGTTTCCAGTTTATTTTCATGCCCCGATGATGGACCATCTGCGTCCTGGAGAACTCCTTGGATAGTTTGAGCCAAGAGCATGGCTGAGATAGTCCAGTCGGTGGGTGAGAGATGCACCAGTGAAAGGAATAAGTTCAATAAGGTCGTTCGTTAGATGTTGCCTCGATTGATTTTTCGCCCCATCTCACAGGTGGGTGCGCCTCAAAGATAGCGGATGACAGTATGGAACTCACATGATCCACCTACAAATATGGCGGCACGAGTCTCGGACGCCTTTTGGAGGTCCATTTCCTCATTGTCGAGAATCTGTCCGGGTTTCATTCAGTTAGATTAGTTATCGATGGTCGTATTTCGAGCTGCTTGTCTCAACGAGCGTTCGCGGGCATCGGCCCCAAGTGCTACATACCTTTACGAGCATCAAATGGATGATTTCCTCCATGGAGACCAGATCTGGATCAAGCAACAGTTCTGACTGGTGAGCAAACTGCTCGACGTCCATGGGGGCACGGACCTCACTTGCGAAATTTTTCAGACGCAATGGCTTCCTGTTGTAGTACAATAATCCCACGTCGTCCAAGGGCGCTCGGCACGGAGTGGAATCCTTCATTTCGCCAAGATCGATATCACAAGAGTCGCCGCTGGGGCTGAAACTAATGCCGTCAAACCTAGTCTTCTCGAATGTGAATCCCGCCCCTGAATGGTCAACCTCGGCAGGCCTGGGGCCCATATGTGTTCGGTCATTGATTGTTGATTTGGGGCTACTCTCTTCGTTCCGCTCACTTGCTTCCCTATTTTCACCGAAGTTGTCACTCTTGATACTGTTATTCACGCCTGTCTCGGACTCTTTTTCGACATCCCGACTGTCCGACATCTTTCCCTCCTCCAGTGGTTAGAGGTCAGATCATCAGTCGATCTAACTCTTTGTTCGAGGACAAGTTAATGACAAAACAAGGACGAGACTATCAGAAAAGAATATACCAGAAACCTCACCTCTTGTCCGACTCGCCAACTTATTGTGCCAGCTGCGACGATCTCGATAGAAGCTCTACCGGTCTATCTGCTTTGCTCCATTCCAGAATCTGAATAGCCTAGGGAGTTGTATCGATGTAGCGCGTGCTCGCCAAATCGGTGAAAGGTGATGGGTGCAAAGCCGAGTCGGTTGTCAGCCGCGGGCAACTGTCGGCAGCCAGTTGGCTAACAAGCTGGCTGCCTAGATTCTTGTCGCTGTGGTCTCGTGGGAGCCTGTGACAAGTAAAGCCACTACCATCACCGTTGGCTGCTCTAACATCATCATTCTCTCACCATCTACACTCTCAGCGCCCTTCAGACACGCGCCACTCTCGCTTGGCTACCTGAGCATTGGCATGTCGGTAGGCAGCGCTTTAGTTTTGCTTCATTCCGAGTTACTCTCTGGTCTGTCACCTCAACTCGAGTGTCCGGTAACTAGACAATGAGACAATGTGGAGGCGCACCAAGAGATTCGCGTGGCATGTCAATTCGATTACAATTTTAGCTCCAATTAGAGACGCTAGCTTCTGCCATTGTGCGAACTCATTAATAAACTCAACATGAACAGAAGTTACTCTCGAAAGGGATTGTGAGCACGTGACAAGTGTCTGGCTGTCGTGAACTCTATTACGTGAACACAAAGTAGTTCTCTTGCCAGGCCCAATCGACTGGCTACGAGAGTAGTTATGCCGTCATCTAATTTTCGGAGATTTATTGCGCCGATGTCAAGGGAAATGAGTGCGGGATAAACGATTGCGATTGTCAGAAGATTTTAACTTTCACCGGAACTTTATTGAGTTTCCTCAATTCGGAAGAGTCGATATCAAGCGGTAAGTGAAAAGACCCAATGCGAACGCGCATCCGAGCTTCATCTCATAGCTAACACGCATGAAGTTGCTAATTTGAGCTAGTAGACCAGCAGTTTCAGACGTAGTACTTTGATCTATTTTGGCCTTCTTGCAAAGTTCCGAATCTAGTGCCAGGGGCAGATAGAGGCAGGTTACACACGCGATTGCACATAGGAAGCATACTAGATTGACATTGGACCCATTTGTTGTCTGCAAGTGATTCAGCTGAGATCTCGATCGCTCCGTGCTCATGGTGCCTAAACGTTGGCCAGAGAAAGGCCGTTGACTAGTACTACTACTGCTATTATTCGGTTGATCGGTAGGATTATTAGAATATCCGCCGGTCTGCCTGTGCAATCTTGATTTTAATCTATGTGTGGCAAGGTTTGTCTTATCATCTGAAACATACGAACTGCGACTCTCCTCTCCATCGATCAACTCAGTTCTGTTCGTTGACCAAAACACCATGATAGGCTTATTACCCCTATGATTACCAACTTGTATCGAAACCTTAAAATAATCTATTGTTTCTGGTTGATCAGTTTGTTCGGGCAGCTCTGGTATGGCCTGACTGAGCAATCTAATTGTTATATCCATCCTTCTACTAGGCTTTATGGTGCCCTCTGTCGAGCTCACATCGAATCTATCAGGGCTTGTGGTCATGATCCTAAATTGAGCTTCATTTCCATATGGGTTGTAGATAGTCAAAAGAGTACGTCTTTTACTTGGAGCAAAAATCAACTCGTTGGGCAGGACAAATACGGGGAGGTCAACCTTTGCACTATCTGAGTTAAAAATTCTGCTGGAAGTGCTCATGATTGCTATCCTTGTTATCTTGGATGGGCTACTTTTGTTATACGATCAATCCTGAACTAGACAACTCTGAAAGGTTTACAATTGATTTGAGTCCATGATGATCACTCTTGGTTCTGCATGAGAACTTGTATTTTTAAATGCTGTTTCAGGAATTTGTCTATCTACAAGTGATGCTGGTGATCAGCTGTGAAAATGCATCGTCCTAGTGAATTCAGACTGGTCTCGTGAATATTTATCCGTTCCATCTCTTTTTCTTAGACAGGTTCTCTGCCTAACTTGCCAGTTGGAGTGCAAGTTTCAACCTGTAAACAAGCCAGCTTCTTGCGTGCAGTTTTAAAACCTGAACGAAAGGTGCTAAAGCGCTCATTGCTTGCATCACTGTGGTCTATTTACTGTTACAGAGCTCTCCCTTGAATTCTGTACGTTGCACGCGTAATATTCCACGTGACAACTTCTGTTTCTCCATATGAATCAATCGGCTTCTATTGACACCGCCATTAGCGTATTCTATCGACAGTTATTTATATATTGACACATTATCTTGAAGACTAAACCATGTTCGCCTTTTCAACCAGGAGGCTCTGCCAACGCGCTCTGGCCGGAGCCGTCCACTCTGCCCGTGGATCATTAGCAAACAAGATGTATGCCCTCGAGCCGACATCCATTTCACTAGATCTTACAAATTATCAAGTTAGACGTGGACGACATTCATTGCCATACAACACTGTAGCGGTATTTGTGCCCCACCAGGAGGCTTGGGTCGTCGAGAGAATGGGTAAATTTCACAAAATCCTGGAGCCTGGTCTCAATATTCTGTTCCCACTAATTGACCAGGTTAGATATGTTCAAAGTCTCAAGGAGATGGCTTTCGAGATTACCCCTCAATCAGCCATTACGGCAGATAACGTAACCTTGACAATTGACGGCGTTTTATACCTCAAAGTCTTCGATCCCTACAAGGCATCCTACAATATCCAAGATCCAGAATTTAGCGTGACCCAGCTGGCAATCACAACAATGAGATCTGAGATTGGTAAGATACAATTGGACTCTGTTTTCAGGGAGAGAGAATCACTCAACACTATTATCGTCTCTGCCATTAATAGTGCGACCAGCCCATGGGGTATTTCATGTCTACGATATGAAATTCGTGATATAAAGGTACCCGCCAGGGTACAGGAGGCCATGCAGCTGCAAGTTGAGGCCGAAAGAAGAAGAAGGGCTAGAATATTAGAATCAGAGGGTACGAGGGATGCCGAGATCAATGTCGCCAATGGTGAGGCTACAGCTACAATGGCACGTGCCAAAGCTAAAGCTGACGCCCTCACATCGGTCTCAAATGCCATAAAGGCCGATGCTGCGGCTTTTTTGATTGCCGAGCAATATGTCAAAGCATTCTCAAATATAGCTAGGACTAACAATACCCTCATTTTGCCAACCGATGCCAGCGATATCAACAAAATGGTGGCCCAAGCTTTCCAAGTTTACAAAACAATGTCGCATCCGCCCACCAATTTGGGCGGCGGTAATGAAAGTGCAGATACTGGCCGTAGTAGTAGGGTAAACTCGGCGGATAATCTCGAAAGTCTCGGTGTTGAAAGCGTACTTGGTGATTTCGAAGAAACAGCCAAAGCGCGATCGGCTGTGATTGATACACCAGTTAAGCCGAAGTCAGGTGCAAGTGGGAGGAAAAATGGGCGTCATTAAACATAGATCGAAGAGCGATTTTTCATCAATCCTCATTTCCTCTTTGCGATCTAGGTCAACAGTAATATATGATAGCGTGGACGATTTCCTTTTTGTTGCTCTTACTTGGATTGTAGTTACGAAGAGATGGATAGATTTTGATGGTCATCGTGTTCGGTGACGGAAGACTGTCATGAACAGCCTATCAGGTCGAAAGGTCATTGGTGCAGGGGTAGGACATCACTATCTGTGATGAGCTTTCGACCAGTTCCGGCGTTTCTGCGCCGATAGGTAGAATACTGAATAGTTAATGCCATGTCCACGATCGCACAAGTTGACCGGCTTGATGTAATCATTTGATGTTGGTACACGCGTGACAATGTAGATGACATCCTTCCTACCATTTAGCAGCTGTTTCAGATCATGTTTCATGCCAATCTGCCCGGGTCGACGCCTCTCCAACCAGAAGATCGAGGCTATCTATGTGTCTTAATCCATGCGCCTAATGAATTACTTTTTATTTGTCTTTATCTAAGAACAGCATCGACTCTCGGTGATCAAGGTCAGCGCAGTTCAGACTTCGACTAGAATTCATCTAGTTCCGGTCACGCCTGACATAGAGGGGCTAAGAGGAGGCTAGCTTTGTTAAGCTGTAGTTTTGATTTACAGTTTTGGCCGCCCGCTATGGACGTGCATGTGTAGGACAATCATATGGAGAAGCATCACCAGATCAATCTCAGACAGTGTCCATCCTGTTTGCAAGACGGGCTCTTGGTCTGGAGGAATCTGTCCAACTTCGGTTGCAATAGTGAATGGTGTTTGCAATGTTGTTTGAGGCACCGGCAGCTCTGGTCGGTGCTCGCCACCGTTCCGCTGTTCTAAACTCTTCCACTCCTATCAAGGCTTTTCAGGAGCCTCTTGAGCTGGGTAGACTTCGCATCGGCCAATCTCGGAACGCTTTCCAGGAGTCTGCTAACTAAATCCAAAATTCCGCTATCTAGACTCTCCAAGCGCTCAACGGGCCTCGTTGTGGGTCCTTTGAAATCAAATCATAGGGACCAGAATCATTCCAGACGGCTGCGAGAGTTCCGCGTGGATCCAACAAAATAGCTGTCTGCGCTGTGGTCACGCCCCTCGGTTGTCCCCCGGACTTCGAGAAGGGCTGCAAAATTTATTCATTAGATCTCATCCGACAACCATGTCGTCACCTCTAGATCTGAATCTTGACTTCCAAGACTATACTCCTTCTACTGGAGCAGATACGTCCACCGACACGTCCAGCAAAAGTAGACCTCAACAATCAAGATCTGTGGTAACAATTCCAGAAACGAGCAGTAGATCTACAGCCCAAAGGACAGCCAATAAACAGACCTCGAGCACAAGTAGCATCCTAAACATCCTCCAAGGGACTTCTAGCAAATCAGAACTATCAGATGAGGCACTGAGACAGCTATCATGGGCTTCAGGTGGATCTCTGAGGAAGCAGCCAACAAGCTCTGGTGCTGGATGGGGATTGAGTTACTTTTCAAGATTCTTCGATGTGACTACCAATGATGTCCTCCAGAGAATAATTTGGTCTGTGATTCCTCTCAGAAAGAAAGGCCTGGACATCGATATGATAAATGAGGGAGACCTCATAGCACCTCTTTCTGGACCAGATGGGCAAGTGCCTGAAAGTAGCGGTGACCTATCAGGCTCCAGGTCATATGCATACGTAGAAAGATTTATTCAGAGTCGTCCCGATCTATATGGACCTTTCTGGATAAGTACGACACTTGTATTCACCGTGGCATTATTTTCAAACATAGTGAGCTTCACAAAGTACAACTCCCACTCAGATCAGATATCAGTGGGTGATAATCAGACAGCTGCTATCGCTCATTCAGGCGGAGATGCGAAAGATCAGATCCTTAAAGATCTAGACAACTGGAACTATAGTTTGGATGAGGTGAATTCTATGTCAAGTCTTATTTTGACGTACAATTTGTTATGGCCGATAGTTTTATCATTCCTCTTTTGGTTCCGGGGGTGCAGCAAATATTATACTCTGATAGAGACGATCTGCGCTCTCGGGTATTCGATATCGATCTACGTACCTCTATCAGCTCTGCTCATGGTCCAGTTCTTACCATTTAGATATATCGTCTCACTGTCAGCGTCCCTCTTATCTGGATTGGTACTGGTGCTTTCCTTTCTACCAGTCGCAAAGAGCGATCCAAACCCCCCTGGGAGTCACGTCATTCTCGGCCTTATATTGATCTTTCACATCATCACGGGCTATGTGATACATCGGATAATGTTACAATAAATCCACCTTTCAACTGTGGCAATCGAAATTTTGATCCATTGTAGTTCCCATATCCGGGCAACCTAGCTGGGGTCTCTGTCCACAGAGTTATACCATCTATCTCAAGACGGCAATGGCATCAAGGCGATTCCTACGCGGCCGTCAGTTTCAATCAGCCTGAAAGGCCTCGTATAGCATAAAAATCGTATAGTAATGAGTTATAACCCAATGTTGACAAGGTTACGGGTGAACGGTTTTGGTTGGGCTTGGTCCTATCAAAAGATTGCGTATATTACGCCTGCCAATCAAAGACGCCCAATAGTGGCCGTTCGAGTTGTCCAATTTAATCAATTTCATCTCAAACTATGAAGAAGGTTGAGGTAATTGGCTCCCTTTGATGGACTTGCCATGGGTTTCGAGTTGGGCAGTCGACCGCTCGCGGTCTGCTTACTCATTGGGTTTTGACACGCGACTCATCAAGCTGGAGACGAGATCAATGGACCGAAATGCAGCGGTAGAGAAGCGAAAAAAATTTGGCTATTCTTGCCCCTCTTGAGTGAACGAAATCCACAGGTTGAGTGGGTCTACATGTGGCGGTCAGAGACTGGAAATCACACTCAACCAGTTGGATGATCGAGATTTCCATAGAATTGGTGTGACAATTTCGTGCGTAAATTAGGCGTGATGTGCTTTCCTGAATATGGCTACATGCGATTTTGGGACACACTGTATGAATCCATGGTCTTCCCTCGCCGTGAACTCGCAGCCATCCCGCCTGGCTTTATAAGGAGTCCATCCAACAACTCTACCACCAAGGGAACTGTACCAGCAGCTCGCCCGGTGGCATAAACGAGACTAGGGCACATCTGAGTGCACATTACACGCGTCTTTGATCAGCGGCCGATCAGAGAGTGGCCAATGGAAAAGAGAACTTCTCACGGCACTTCCTGTTTCTTGTCATGGACCTGAAGGGCTGAAGCAGGATGGAGCGACCAAGAAGAAGGACCACTTCGGCTGTTCTTGAATTTTTTCAACTCCCTCTTGACGGTCCACTAGTCCAGTGGGCCAAAAGCTTGTGCTTGTGACCGACTCTCCCCTCCCCCTTCTTCCTTTTCTTATTCCACCCCCTCCTCTCACTTGGCTCGTCTCTCGAGCAACGCAGATATGAGATGAACGATCTGGGCTAATAAATCCTCTTGGATAGGTGCACCCTCGTCCAGCGAGCTAGTGCGCATAACTGGCTCAGTCACTGTGAGTCCGCTGGAAGAGTTTCCACCCAAGAAGTTCAGTATCTGAGCACACGTGAAGGAGGGTGGACGAGAGCCAGCCAGCCGGCCGACAGGTAGCTCGCGTTAGCGGAACTGATACAAACGCCTGCTGAAGCTCAAGCACAACTTGAGCTTAGCCTACCTTTAGGGAGATCTAACGGAATGTCCAGTTTATGAGAGTGCACGAGAGAAAAGCGAACAAACTAATGAGTTTGCCTGCGCGCCAACGCCAAGCTAGCGGGCAGCTCCTTAGTAACTTAACGGTCAGCCTCGAGCCAGAAAGGGAGAGGGGCAGAGATATAAGCAGATGCAAGCGGGCAGATGAGTCCGTTTCCAGTCGGCCTGGTTAATAGTTGCTTGAAACAGGAGTGTAAGCTAGAGAGCGAGAGAGGTGCAGAGAGCGTTATCAAAGCAAGTTGTAACTTGGAGAGGAAAGGTTGCACTCTTTGTCCGTTGCATTTGAGCTAGACCCGTGGCGAAGCTGGGGAAAAACTGGCCACCATTCCAAGTGCCTGGTGCCCTAGAGAAGAGCGAGCGGCAGCAACAAGATCAAGTCCAACACAAGAGTTACAGTCTCACGGCAGTAATCGAGACCTGGCCGTGTTTTGGCAAGTTTACACGCGCAGTTCAAAGCCACAAAAAGTCGCACATTTCTAGAGCCAACCAGCCAGAGCTAACCAGCCACCACCAGACTGACCGACAAAACGTCGGTCGAGGACGACATTAATTTCCAAGTCAGAGCATCAAGTTTCTCTCCAAATTCGTTCACTGGGTTGATTAGGAAAAGCGAGACGGAAGCGCGAAAATTTCTACCAAGCTCTACCAAGAATTTCGACTTTCAGACAAATAGCAACACTTCGGACGCGGACTAGTCAAACTCGCATAGACCTTCCGCCCGACGAACGGCCATCATTGAGTTCAACCAGGCCAATTTAGCTGTTTTTTAGGAGGAGAGATCAAAGGAAGGCGTGTCGAGAGCAATCCGATCCATTGATCTCGAAAGATAAGCAAACGATTGGTCGAGAAAAGGAACAGATTCAATTGTCTAGGTGGAGAGTCTGTCTCGTCGAGATTTCTCATTTATGCTCAATAAGAACTCGACATAAGTCAATTAGGAAAATTTCGATACAGATTCAACTGGAATAGATCAAGAACTAATCAGGGACCCAAAGTAGAGAAAGATAAGAAAAAATGCCCCTAAACAAGATACCAAAATTACGCGAGCCCCGCGGTCCGGTATCGCAACAGGTGCGCGACTTGTTCCTAGAACGAGAATTCAAGGAAAAACCAGAGGATTATTACCTGGAAGATGTCAAGATGATAGAGAACATGGACTTCTTACTGCAGCGCTATGTCATAATGCAAAGAAAAGACGTCGAGGGCAGTGTCAAGATGGTTAGCTCGATGTTACGCTGGAGGAAAGAGCGAAAATTGTTAGAGATGTCATACAAACAATTTCCTTGTGAATTAACAATGGCCGGTGGCGCATTTGTGTACGAGCCAGATAAGTATGGTAACAAGACGCTGTATCTGAGGGCCAGCCTTTGCAAAAATTGTGCCGAAATCAAGTCCGCCATGAAGGACTTCCTGACCTATTTGTTGTTTCAGCTTGACGATGCCAAAGATGGCCACCCATATGCAATAATAATGGATCTGACGAATACAACTTTGACAAACTATGATATTGATTTGTTGACGCATATTGTTGCACTTCTTAAGGATTATTTTCCCGTTAACATGGACTACTTTTTGGCCATAAACTTCCCCTGGATTCTTACAGCCGCTTGGAGTCTTATCAAGCGCTTGATTCCGGTAGAAAAACGCGATGCTGTCCAATTCATTAGTTCAGACAAGATATTTGATTACGTAGCCAAAGAGAACTGTCCAGACTTCCTGGGTGGAACCTGCCAGAGGCCATATCAGTTTGCCGACCCAGACGCACCAAACACGATTGAATACCTGAAACAGAACACGACTAAATCTATCAGCCATAAGAGATTGAAGGAGATTTTGAATTTATTCAATGAAAACCTCACTAAAGAGCACATGCTCGATCTAAAGGAGCAGATTGAGAAAATGAAAGATGGAATCAAAGTTAAAGACGAAATCTCTTTGAATAACAACAACAATGATTCTGACGAAAATTTGAACAAATCCTCCTCAGCTAATGATTCGGCTGCCATTCAAGAAGTTTCGGATTCCAAAGCTGGCAAGAAGAAGAAAAAGCAAACCGCTTGAGCGACTCGATCGTTCGTTGATAGCTGCGAGAATGTGGTAATCAATTCCGAGAGGCATAAAAGTTGCAGCATTGACATAACTAGTCATCGGCCTAAATGATCAAATTGATCCATGTATATATTCACGCGGACTAACCTCCCACATAGATTAGTACGGATTCGAACGGTGAGCGCGGGTTCTTCAAGTCCTACTCGAATCATTCCAATGGGAGATGATAGAATCCAATTGTTTTCAACTTTTTCATTAAACTTGAACTGTATCGTAGACCCAAAGTAAAACAACCCTTTTCTACTAGTCTGTCTTGAATTAGCTCTCGAACCTTGCGAATGTTCTTGACGGCAGTTCACTTCATTACTTGCACCAAACTACAAACATGTGTTCTTTCAATGGGTCTCTCGCGGAGGGAGAGGAGATTGATTGGATAGAACTTCAATCGAAGAGATCTTCCGGTTGTTTGAGGTGTGCTAATAGCAAAACTGATTCCACGAGCAGCTTCTGAGTCTGCGGTGGCGAGCTGTTCAACTGTGTTGGCTCAATCCGATCGCACAGTGTATGTTGGGCCAGGTGATCAACGGCCAATCTTAGTCAACACTCCCATTTTGGAGCAGCAAATCACCATGATCATCATATACCTGATGGTTCACAGCGCTTGCACCCATGATCGATCGGCCATCCAGAGCTATGAGCTTTCAATCGAAAAAAATATCCCAGGTGAGTTAGTTGTATCCTCTAGTGCAAAAGATCAAATCCCTAAAACAAGCTGGGTAAACCATCATCGTTAAAAAGCCTGATAGGGTAGTTTGCAAAAGTTATCAGACAGAGTCAAGGTCGATTAGACTATCTCAGACTAAAAGGGTCTTTACTTCTTTCTATATTGATCTCAGACGAACTTGAAACACTTTTGCTTGTCCTTGGGTAGCCTTGTCTTGAAGAGGATAGAATCAGATCTATGTTGGGTGTTCATCAAGGGCATATACCCATAGATTGAGGCGAATATGTTCAAGCACTCGTGCCGCTCTCGAAAATGGGAATCGTCTTCGGACAAAGAACTCAGGCAGCTGGAACAATGGAATGTCCACCGGGAGGTGACTTTCAGAGGAGGTTTCCTCGTCAAATGTGCAACCAGAAAATTCATAGCGATATCCTCGCAATTCATGAACTTGTCCACGATAGAATGTATCGATTTGGGCATCGAATAAGTATACAGATAAGTGTAATACTTGTGAAAAAATGCCCCACCAGTCAGAACCATGGATAGCTCGCACGAGTGGTTGGAATTGTAAAGCCAAGTGTTTTGTCCATTGTCCCAAGCGTGAAATCTTCCAGGAAATCCTACGATTCTGTCCCGCGATTCTCGCCAAACTCTGAACGCGAATACTATCTCGTCAGGTCTGAGAGGGCTATCGTCATCCATGGAAAATATAGCATCAGTTTCTATTGATTCAAAGGGCAGGAACCTATTGTTGAGACTATTTCTTTCGACCTTAGCCAATTCTATAGGGGATCCTATATCAGGCCACACCAGATCGCTCGAGGGTCTTTGATTGACACCATTCCAGACTACAATGACCTTGTTCAAGTATGGAGTATTCTTCAGGCGTTCGAGTGTCCGCATTAAAAGAGCCTTTCTCTCAAAGGTTAAAATCACTATCGTGAACTGTTCGTTAGGATAATCACCGCCAAGGGATCTTGAGAACTCGTAACCGGATCCACCTAGACCGTCGGCAATCGGCCTGTAACCTTGGTCAGTGGCAAAAAACTTAAATTCAGATGGAGCCACGGGGTCACTTGGCAGACTAGGAAAGAGGTAATTGGGTGAAAATAACTGATTGTTCCAGAGATCGTAGGCCGAATTATATATCAGGGAGTAATTACGTCTAAATGAGGGGGATCTCAATGGGTGCTCGAGGGGCCCTAGAGTTTCCGTGTACAGTAAGGTGGTCAAAGAGTCCGCTTTTGCTTCCATGCAGGCCGCTTTGGTGCAGTTCTTATCTAGTAAAAGCTGATTGCTGTCGAAGTAAACAGGAACGCCTATGTCCTTGATTGGGGGAGGTGGGTGGCCAAAGCGTTCAAGTCTAATAATGCTGATGATCGTATCAGCAATCTGTTTTGAAGTTGCAAAATATCGCTCGAATATACGACGTCCATGGTATTTTAGCTGGTAGATATCATTAGGAGCGTAGGTTTTCAAGACAAAATGTAACTCCGGTAGACGGGCGGATGGTAGTAGAATCAATGCTCGCCTCCAATCAATGACTTCATCGAAAGGTAGTCTGACGTTTCTTTGTACAATTATCACAGGAATTGTGCCGCACCTTAGTGCATGATAAATCAACTCATTTGTGTTGAGATCTAAATCGTAGTCTTTGTCTGGAATGATGATTAGGAAAATAGATTTTTCTATGTTCGCTTCACGCTGGGAATAACAATCGTTGTTATGTCTTGAATCACAGTGATAGTTGAACAGGAATGATTCGCCAATGGAACTCCTATGAATAGTTTGTAGAGCATTCTCTAGCTGACTCATGCTCCCGTGATCAGCTTCCGAGTCATAATTGCTTCGACCGAAGTAGGCGGCGAAGTACTTCCGGTTGAGCGGGCTATGAAGGGGCATAGACTCCACGATTTCCTCAAAGCTCTCCGGACTTTGTAATATGCTAGGTATGACTATATCAACTCTATCGCGGTAAGTGCCCCCGGGAAAATAAGGCGAAACTAATCCATGCTCAATGTTGAAGAGCTGGTGGTATTCGTCATCCTTCAGTCCAACGCCAAGATTGATGAAGATTGAGTTTTTCACTCTCGGAACTATCCTGTGGATTGTTTCAATTGTGTCGACTAAAATCAAGTCGACACAAACATCGACACTTTCTTTGTATCCTTCCTGGGATATCAGGCTCAATTTCAAATCATGAATTGAACTGTTAGGATTCTGCAAAGAGAAACGAAATTCGCCAGCAAGCGGGCAGATGGAGTAGTCGATTCGCTTCGTTCGTCGAGCGGTAAAGGATATCTTTTGTGTTCGATTATCACTGTCCTCTGATAGAAGCGAATAATCACGAGCTGATGCAGCATAATATCGTAGATCTACTGATTTTAGTGGATTAAAGACGATTGGAGCAACATGATCCGATGAGCATGATAGGTCAGATCTCTGTTTCCTATCAGCTGATAGGTCCAGCTCTAATTGCCGAAGCTGTAACTTGTTATGATTGATTTGGCTCAAAAGCTTTTCATTTTTGTTGAGGAGATTCGTTTTCTCCTTCAAAATCTTGTTCCTCTCTTTGGCAAATCTCCTCAGTTCGAGGGTGAGCGATTGTTTTATACGTCTGAGATCGTCGATCCTAGATTTGAGATCAGTTATTTGGGTATAATTTCCATCTTCGCTGGAATTTCTCAAGTTTCTCACTAGAAGACACATACTAAAGATTGCCAACAAGAGCACAATAACGAACCGTCGCTGAAAGTGAGGGACGATGAATCCTTTGGTCATCGTTGGGTGAATAAAAAGAATGAAGTGATTGTCGATATTTATTTTCAGTTCGCTGCTTGGATCAGCGTAACATTCTCTCCTTTCAGTAATATTCTACCTATTGGACTTTTCACGTTAGTTTTGATGTTGAATTCGCAAGCATCATCTAGAACAAGATTCATGTATTCGTCAAAGCCAATGAGAGTTCCCTCGATCCTCAACTTTGTGTTCTCATTAAGCCAGATCTGTATCTTACTTCTATTTTGGAGGTATCTGAATATAATATTGATAGGTTGAACCATCACCTTCTGAACTTTTGCCGACATTTTTCAATCTTTTGTGTATCGATGATAGTCATTAGTAAAAGATCCTAGCGATAATTTATCACGGAATGCTGGTGCAGTCTCTGAAGAATAGGTGTGCTGCATCCCTACTTTTTGTGGCGCGCGTGGCGCGTTCTCGTGTCAAATCTCGGGCGCCCATTTGGTGCGCGTGCTGGACACAGTTAGACAGAGTTCGGCTGGGTCTCACGTAGGGGTTCCACAAATATTATGTCGTTGGAGTTTTGTACTATCCTATCACAGTAATCCGCCAACACTTTAGAGCTTCTCTCTAGAATTTCGTTGGGTTTCTCAACAAATTGATCACGCTGCGCTGTCGAGGCCAATTCTATACCTAATGCGAGCACCAAGCTACGCATAGACCTCAGTTCCTTGTTGTCTTTATACGGCGGTCTACTTATTATAAGCACCAACTTTTGAACAGCATCCACAACTTCTGATACGAAGGAGAGTGTCTCCAACAGAACTTGATCTTGTCGGATATCATCACTCAGGAATGAACCATCACATTCAGGTTTATTGGTCTCCCATGCGCGTTTATGGACCAAATGCGAATAGAGCATGCGAGAGCTGCAGGCTAGATTGACTATCTTATTTTGAAGAGCTTCGTTGGTATTTCTTCCATGAATTTCGTCCCTCAAATTATCAATCGCGTGAAGTATCGTTTCTTGGACTCCAACCTTCTTGACGCCCATCGCGGCGAGGTCATCAGCTGATAAAAGGAACAATTTTCTTCCATCTATCCTGTTGCTTCCTATGAAATCTTTATCTATCTGCTTTTCCTCATCAACAAGCTTCGATAACCAAGTGCAAACTTGTGCAGGTGACCAATTTATTACTTCATGAGTGATTGAAGTTTTCATCTTGTTGAAGATTGAAGCTATCTCTGGATTAACTTGATCAAGGTGAAAGTCCACAGCTATGGTCAAATTTCTCAGTTCGGCCGAATTGTTGATATGCGGCAGCGAATACGTACGGCTGGCCCAGACAGCGCCACCTACATCAACAAGGATGAGTAATCTGTGCGGCCCCCACGATCTCGCAAGAGTCATCCCTGTAACATCAAATCATCCTGCCCACTTCAGCAGCCTCTGAGCCTACGCCCATTCCGGTCCAAATCCCAGAGCGCCACATCCTTATTCCCTGACCTCGAGTTAGCGGCGTCCTTTCCACCTGCAAACATCGAGCGAACGTGAGCGAATCAACACACAACAGGCACCATCAGTCTCTTGGAACAGTGACACGATGAACAGGCTCACAAACCACCGCACGCTAACAACAGGAGGAGAACGTTGTAAAAAAAGGAATTCAACAGCGTTTAGCCGATAATTTGTTATGCTCTTCATCAGATCATTTGGCCAATTGGCCTCTACATTACTTAAATCCGATTTGCCTCAGCGACAACTAGTTAAACCACACGGTTTCACTTTTTATCAACACATAAGACGAGGATCTACTAAAGATACCGAGAAAAGCCTCTTGACCATCCATGATTCATGTCTCCAAAGATTGAAGACAATTATTGACAAGCCAGATCAAGAGTATCTTAGAATCAACATAGAAACCGGAGGATGCTCAGGATTCTCATATGTATTTGACATTGAAAATGCACAGCAAATTGAACAGAATGAAGATTTGATATTCGAGCGAGATAACTATCGCGTTGTTGTCAACAAAGATATGTTACAATTTTTGAAAGGTTCTACCATTGAGTTTCATGAAAGTTTAATCAAGAGTTCATTCCAAGTTTCCAATCCTGTCGCCGAGACTAAATGTAGTTGTGGATCATCATTCTCTGTCAACCTGGGTGATCTGCAAAAGAGGAAGGAAGAAAGATAAATTTACCTAGTTTTAACTTAAATCGTCTAACATGAAGTGCATTAGTATTTTCAAGTGCAACCCTCAAATTGAGGTTATTGATAAAAGTCATTGTAGCTTAGAAGACGTGCCTAACTTTCAAAATTATTCTAGATCTCTGGAAGAGTTGTTTCTGGATGCTAACAAATTGACCACGCTCAATGATAACGTATTTCGACTCACAAAACTGAGACGATTCAGTTTTAGCGACAATGCAATTCAAGATATACCACCCGATATAGCGAAACTTGTTAATCTGGTGGAGATAGATGGTAGTAGAAACAAGATTCAAGCCATCCCAGAGCAAATTAAATTTTTACGTGGCCTGCAGATATGTGATTTTAGCGCGAACACTATCGAGCGTCTACCTGCTGGATTAGTGCAACTTAAGAATTTGACATGCCTTACTCTGAATTATTGTATCATAAAATATCTACCCGATGATTTTGGACAGCTCACGAGTCTAGAGTCTCTGGAGTTGCGAGAAAATGAGCTCGAAGGACTGCCACCGAGTATCGCTGGTCTAGAGAACCTGAAGAAACTCGATATCGGTCGGAATCTCATTAGCGAACTTCCGGATGACATTGGACGTTTAAAGAAGCTTGAGTATCTCCTGGTTGATGGGAATCGTCTCGAAACTATTCCTCCCAAGATAGGAAAGTTGGAGAATTTGCAGTGCCTCGATCTAAGTCAACAAGGGGAGGAAGATTGGATCCAAGATACTCTTATAAGGAGGGATGCCTTGAGGCACTTGCCCGAAGAGATAGGTGGTTTAGTTAGCTTGACAGATCTGCATTTGTCCGAGAATGAGTTAGAGTTCTTGCCAGATGGAATAAGGAGCTTGAAGAACTTGTCCATATTCAAAGCTGATCGTAACTACCTAACAGAATTGAACCCCAACATAGGGGGCTGCACATCGCTGCAAGAATTAGTATTAACAAAGAATCGAATTTCACGACTCCCGTCATCTATTGGTTCCCTTCTAGATCTTAGATCTGTCAATATAGATGACAATTATATTCGTGAATTGCCTACGCAAATCGGTAACCTGAAGAGCTTGGGAATCCTATCTTTGAGAAACAATATGTTAACTTCCTTACCTAATGAGATTGGTAATTTAGAGTCTATTCGAGTCATGGATCTATCAGGTAATCGTTTAGAGTATCTCCCTGTTAGTATAGCCTCGCTGAATCTCAAAGCGCTTTGGCTCTCCCAGAACCAGGCCCAACCACTACCGAAACTACAAATTGATGAACTGCATCCATCCGGAACAAAAATTTTCACTTGCTACTTACTGCCTCAACAAAGCGAGAACGTTGACGACGAGGAACAGCACCGAAATCAGGATGCTGATCCAAGTCAGTGGGACCATCAACGGCAGGCCGCGGTTTCCTTCGACACTGCCGCAATCGATGATGACCTGGATAAGGACGCACAGTTCGTCCGCCACAATACTCCTCACCCCAAAGAACTCAAAGCTCGGCATCAAAAACTCTTGGATAACGTTGCAAATTCGAGATCGGATTTGAAAGGAGTTGACAACGCAAGTTTTAGTCTCGCAGATGCAAATCACCTGCATGCCAATAATATCAACAACAACCTGAGCGGTAAAAATCATGGATACCAGGATCAAATACCAAATATGAACACTACCACATATCAACATCTTAATTACGATTCTAATGGGCTGCCGGAAGTGCCCATGGACATTTCGAGGCCCTTATCTGTTAGCAATACCATGGGAGGTAAAATTGAGGCCTTCAGGGAAACATCTGCCCCTATCCAAGATTATCAAAGGTTTCCTGATGACCGCAATATCAAGCGTGTTAATGGATCAATCGACACCAGCACTAAGCAATATCAAAGAAAAGCTGCCGATTACAGGAACTCTACCGTCCAATCTAATCTTAATTCGGATTCCGATTTCTATGTACTGGACATTGTTGTTAAACGTAGTCCACACCATAAGCCCGGCCTGGGTTTGAGTATTGCTGGTGGGAAGGACACTCCCCCTTTTAAGGACAATGATGAAGGTATATTTGTATCTAAAGTAACTCGTGGAGGGCCAGCAGAGGCTGCAGATGTTCGAACTGGGGATAAGATACTTGCCGTGAATGATAACATATTTTATGATGGCATCACCCACCAGAAAGCAGTGGAGATTTTCAAGAAAATCAAGGCAGACTTCAAGGAGTTCTCCATACGAGTTCTCAGGGATCCTAACTACGAATTCTCTAATGATGAGCAAGAGGCGGACCAACATTCTCTTCGGGGCGCTCATGATGAGGGTAGAGTTACTATGACCTCAAGCAAAGATGAGAAAAATTCTGTCAGCCAGTCGACCTTTTCTCGAACATACACGGTTCCAATTAAGACAGAAGCCACTGGCCCAGGAAACTCCACTCAAAATCTGAGGCAATATTTGATGAAAGATTCAGAGAAAGTGAAAAAGAACGCATCCACCTTGCCCCCAGGTATGAGTTTAACTGACAATTCCATCACAAGCAGGAGTAACATAATCTATACCACTCTTGTAAAGGATTACAAGCATGATCTTGGACTAGAGTTGGAAAATCGCGGAGACGAGAACGACTCCAGATCAACTACTTGGTCCAATATTGTTATATCGCACATCAAACCAAACAGTATAGCGTCTAGGGATGGGAAGTTGCAAGTCGATGATAGGTTACTGTCGATAAATGGTGCCGATGTAACGGGGATCGATCTGGACAGGATCATGTTGATGTTAGAGGGCACTGAGCGATTCATCAGGATAGTTGTTTCTAGAGGTGATGGAGATGATCCCTTGGGAATCGCGCTAAGAAATATGCCAACACGTCCATCACTAGGTAGTTGGTTTTCGAGCACGTCAAACATGTCTCACAGGCCATCCTTGATAGAGTCCTACCAGCGGCCCACATTCGGATCGGTGAGCAGTTTGTCGAAACATCAGCCACAAGCAGTTGGCTCCAATAAGCCACCTAAGCCACCGAAACCATCCTATCTTGCCACCAAGGATCAGGAGGACTCCGCAACGCCAGTGACCGCAACTGATTCTGATGATCCAGTGGCGAAGCCAAGAAACAGATCTGGCCTAGCGCTTTCATCTGCCGGTGACCATGAGGCGAGCATGAGCGATGCAGAAAAGCGAGCTGTTTGGCGAAGAGAGAGAATGAAATCCATAGAAGACGATGTGGAGATGGCTAAACTAATTGCTGAAGCTCAGCGTAGAAGGCGCGAAGAGAAATAGAGTTTGTTTGCCTAGCTGTGTGCGCCTAGAAGAGAGTTACTTATTCAAAAATTACATCTTAGAGCATCTATGTCCATCTATAAAAATAAAAAAAAACTGTAAGGAGTTGCTCCACCAGTTAGTTGGTAGTTCTTGGAAAGAGTCCATTTATTTCTATGCCTCCTCTAGTGCTTTCTTTTAGTCAAGGCGAAAGGTGGCCTTTATCTTAGATTCTCAAATTTTCATATTGACTCAACTTGTTCAGTTGTCTATTGTACTCGGACCTGAATGATGCCGACGATGAGGAGGCACTGGAGGCGCTCGCCGAACAATCATCGGGCCGTTTCATGTCTAAATTCCTTATTATGTATGGCATGAGTATGGCCAAGAGGATCAGGCAGACTCCAATGGAATTGATTACAACGCCAGACTCGGCCAATTCGTGATAATCGATCTTGTTCAGCTTTGAGCTGGTTGTTTCCGGTTGGGGATTAAGCATGCATTCAGTCATGATTTGGTTTACGGTTAGCATAATTGTTAGTAGTTACTTCTAGTTTGGCGTCAATTTTTTTGAACTGCATCGAGCAGTGGGCCATTAACTGGCCAGAGATGTACTGCTATGTGATTGAACTCGCAAAATGTGCAAGCCATCCACTTACCTTAGGCGCGAGCGAGCTGTTTGTAGCAGGCCCATGAGACAGGTGGCCACGGCCAGATTGAAAATGATCAGCCCAAAGGTCTTGTGGATGGGCAAGAGGGCGGCCCTAAAGGACATGGTTGACTGATCGCAGCATAGGAGGATGAGGAACGATATGAAACCAACGCTGAATTGTAGGGTAAACAGGCCAACGGTGGCCAGACCACACCAGGCGTGCAATGAATAGAAGTGCATGATAGATTTTGTGTTCTGGCCCACGTTCTCCTGGGCAGTGTATGCCAATATGAGACCAAGACTGATTGCTGAGGTGGCCAAGACGAATAGAATGGTGTGCATTATTTTCGTATAGATCCTGTTGCAGCACTGAAATGAACGATGTATCAGCATTGCCTGGCCACTGAGAAATATGAACCCAAAGAGCATAAGTGCTGCGTGCAAATTGAACTGTTGCTTTCGGTCATTTTGCCAGGCCAAACCGTCGTCGTGCTGGTAGGACCAATAAAGCCACAGGAGGACGGCCACAAAGAGCAGCAGCTCGGCCCAAGTGAACAGCACTCCCAACAGGAAGCGGCCGCCCCCGCTGGAGCCAACACCACCTGTTGCAGGCGGTCCCAGAGGATGCTCGGCGCCCCTTTTGGAGATGTTGGCTGCTGCCGCGGCGGCGGCGGCCGCCGCCCTGGCCCCAGCACCAAGTGCCAGGTGCTGGTTGTGGCGATTGTGGCTTATTGTGTTGTTGTGATGGTGGTGGTGTTGGTGATTGTGATGGCCGCTGGTGGCCAAATTGTGCAGCTCGTCCACAGTCGAGGGGTCCGAACTGGAGGATGAGGTGAGATTGTCTGCCGCCTGTTGGGCCAGCTTGTTGTTGCTCTTGTTGTTGTTGTTGTTGGCCACCGCCATCTGTTGCTGGTGGTGTCGTTGTTGTTGGAGTTGGCGTTGTCTCTGCTGCTGCTGCTGGTGCAGCGCCAGATGTTCCCTCTGCATCTGTTGCATTTGGTTCCCCTTGGCCGAGCTCACCATTCCGAGCATCTCGACCCGATCCGAACTGTTTGCACTCGAGCCGCTGCTACTTCCTATTGAATCGCCGCCACTTGTTGTCACCACTTGTTGTGGGCTTGACTTTTGAACACCGAAACTATTTTGCACCGGAAACTTCCTCTTCAACTCGGCCACCTCTCTGTCTGTGAAATGGGCCGAAGACTTTTTCTCTTCCACCTCCAATGGTGGGCGATTCCTGTTGCCTTGCGAGCAGATTAGCTGCCAGTTCGAATAATGGTTCGTCGACGTGTTCTGGCCGCTCGTTTTGGTGCCAGACATTGGGCGTGTTATAGCTTAGGTGGTGCAAGTTGAGCCCGTCCAGCTGGTCATTTGCAATTACTAGTTTCAATTCAGACAGTACCTGCGTAGCACCATTTCGACCACGTACATCACGAGCGGTTAGGGTAATTTTGGGCGAAAAGTTGCCAATTTGTTAGCATTTGAGACGCTATTTGGCCAATTTGTCGGCCAACAGTTGTACAAACAGTCGTCCATTCGCCGAGCCAAATTGGCTCTATTCAAGTGGAAGGAGACGAGCGGCACACAAAAGGGTGCCTTTGGGTGCCAGACGACCACACGCTGGCTAGAACTCCAGCCAGACAACAGCTCGTCTTGGATAACGGTGGGGCATCGAGTGGCTGCCATTGTGCTGCTGGGCTCTGGCCTGCCGCTCGTGGCTTCAGCCTCGACGTCTGAGAAGTTAGGGTTCGGATTTTTCTCTGTTTGATCTCATCTGATCGACAATTCTGAGTTGGACTCTGTTGCCAAGATGGGGCTAATTCCGGTCTCACCCCAGAAGTTTTATCACAGCTTGACTCATGCTTTCAGAGGACCCTCCAGAAGCGCTTCTTCCATCAATCAAGGCGCTGCGACCGATATTTAAGCTGAAGCAACTTGTCGCTCTGCCAAAAAATCAAAGATGGACTCTGACTCGCATTCAGTCTGCGACTCGAGTTTGAATTTAAAAAGAAAATGTGAAACAAAATGTGTTCCTTCAAGCAGGTAGCTTTCTGTCTCCATTCAAGCCTTCGGAGAGACATTTCCGGGCTTCTCGGGCAAAGTGGACAACTCTGTGATCCTGTTCTGAGCTTTGTGGAAACAGAAGAAGCCCACTGGCAGGTCCGAGCGTCTCTCGACGTTGGATTTCGATCACCCTTCGTAAATCTAGCACACACGTGGATACTAAATCGGGCCAGCATCTAGTGTAGAACGCACAAAGTGGGCGGACCAAAGCTCAGAGGGTGTAATTAGGGAGTATCGACCCAGACCAAGAGCAAGATTGGCTCGCTTGTCGGCCACAGTTCGAGACTCGCGAATTTTTCCCCTGGCTTTTCTAGCAAGAACTACCCCATGAACAACTACAGAGACATGCGGGTAGCAGACCATTGCATATCATCAGCATTCCCAGTGATGACCAGTGGCAGATAATGACCAAAATAAGTCGAGCATTGTTGCTTCCATCTGTGCTGTGCTGTGCAGTGTGGGTTCGTCTTGGAGCGTGATCAAGGAAAACAGTGGCCACTTTTTCGAACTCTGAGCGGCTCCCTTGGAGCTTGGGGCCGTCGAGAGTTGGCCTATTGAATATCATGATCGCGCCAAATGTTTGCGTGCCCGAAGGTCTCGCTGGCCAGTGCTCGTTAGCCAGTAGATGAGGGGCAACAGTTGTCAGTGTTGGCGGGCGAACACTGACTGGTTGCAGTGTGGCCAAAAATCGAGAGAAACCCTAGCCTGGCTGGCACGGCAAAAGGAGATACCGAAAGGGAAAACGGAAAACTTTCATTAGCAGACACACAATCTCCCCTGCTCGCCCTTCTCTCTGGCCCATTGGCACGCAATCTGTTTGGCGGCCGCACACAACAATCACATAGCCCAAGAGCTATGGTTTGTATATTTGCTCAAACGGGCGTCCAGTGATGATGGAATAATGAGGGAAGAGGTGCACATAAGGCGAAATGAGGGGCACTCTTGACTAACCTCAAGAGGGATGAGCTTGATCTTAACAATAACGAAAGTTATCATCGCAGCGATGTTTCCCCCAACTGAACATTTTCATCCCAATGCAATCGATCAAACCGTCTGCCAGACTCGCTGCTGGGCTCCTCCTTTGTGCGGCACACTCCCTCGTCTGGGCCGAGCCAACTTTGGCTTCCCTTGGCGGGCGCGTCTCCGCCACTTAAGCGTCATCCCACTTGGACAACGCCTTCTGCTCGGCCGCGCCTAACCGGCTTCCCTTTCCTCTAAGTGGCACAAGGTTACAGCCTGGCTTGGAGCTCCAGTTGACAAGAGCGCGCCCACGAGCCTGCAAGAGCTCGCCCCTCTGGCCCAATGAGCGCCGACCGAGATGGACAACAAAGGAGCAAGATTGGACGGCCAGTCTCCTTTGACCAGGGCAACAATGGAGCCAACAGGCACTTGCGCCAGTGGGCCGGAAAGAGCGCCCGCCAGACTCGCTTCCGCTCGCTCCAGTGCCCGTGACCAGCCGAGTGACAGGCTGCGGTCCCTCCAAGGCAGTCTGCTCTCTATCTATCTCACTCTGCAGGACGACGCCCATCTGCAGGCTGGCCAGAGACGAGCACTCATTTATGGTCCACTTAGTCGATGGACATCCAGCCGCCGGATGCTTATCCTCCGCTCGGAAGGATTCTCTTTGTGGAGCTTAATTAGGGGGCAGCAGGTGATGTGCAAGAGGCGGCCAGTGGTGTGGTCCAGTGGCGTCTAATGGGGAGCACTTTGCGTCGATCGTATTCGACGAGCACCTTTGGAAGGGCAATGGGAAACTGGCTGAGACTAAATGATGCTCTCAGCTCAATAGTTTGCTCGGCCCGCCAACTAAACTGTATCAGTGCCTTGGTCTACAATGCCTCGAGCCCAAGAACTGAGCTCGGCTCGTGACGTGGCTCCTCCAGCTCGTCGAGACAGTGTGCGGGATGACAGAGGGCGGCAATCAGCCGGCAGCTGGCCGGTCATTATCTCGCCCAGTTCAGCGGAAATACTCCACCTTCCCACAGGCCCGCTGGAGGGACATTAAATCGAGCCAATTGGGCACCGAGGAGGCGGGCGAAGTAGGAGAAAATCGGAAGAGAAAGGAGTTATTCAATCGCCAGGAGGCGAATGCGAGCGCCTCTTCACACACTAGAGCTGCCCAATGGTGGTGCCACTCCAGCTCAGTAGCGGATACCACTAGACACAGGCTCTGTTGGGAGAGTTTCTGGCTAGCTCTGAGGTGGCCCGTGTGGTCCAGCCGAGTCGTGCAGTGTGCCCTCGAGCGCGTGTACATTAGCAGCGCCCGCATTGGTCGATCTCGACGTGTACTCCTTTCACTTTTGCTTACTCTCTTCCTAATATAAGTCTTATATAGTTGCCCAGCAAATTCCTGCAGTTGCAATCGACCTCTTGCGCCCATTTCTCTGCAGTTAGCATCAACTCGGACGGCCAATGTGCTTAGCTTGCACGTCATGAAGACTCTCCCAATTGGATTGGTGATCAAGCTTAGCGAGCCGGCGCGATTGTCTTGGCCGATCGCCCAGTTTCACCCCAAGATCTCCGGTGAAAGTCCGCAAGATTTGCCACCAAATCCCCTCCGCTCGCCCAGCTCCATTTCTCCACTTCACGAGCACTCAAACAGCACTTCTCTCAAGCAGAGATTCAGACAGACACGCCGCATGCTAGCCGGCGAGCTCGCTCGGCTAATCTCATTTTGCCAGCCCGGAAAGGCGGCCCACTTTTTCACCTCCGCGCCAGAGAAGAGGGGCAAAAAAGGGACCCTTTGCGGAGGTGCTCGGGGAGACTGTTGTCAGAGAGAGAGAGAGAGAGAGAGAGCACAGTGCAACAGGTGCTTGTGGTTGTGGGCCACAAGAGTTGATTGGAAAAGTCTGCCAAAGAGTGTTGGCGGGAGGAGAAAAACGAAAGGAGGGAGAAAGAAACTGTTGAGAGGCAAAAGCGGTGGATGCAGATTAGCAAGAGACTGCGAAAGTTTTAGTTGTCTTCGTTTTTGCGCCCCCTCACCAGAAAGTAGCTCGAGAGAGTGGCTGAAAGTGTTGGGCTGAGGAAAAGTTTACAGCCAAACGAGTCCAATGGAGCGGCGCTAAGCGAGCGGCTTGGTGCTAAGCGAGTTGATCGACTTCACGCCGTCCGGCCGGCCGACAAGTGTGTATTGTGTAGACTGTGACTGAGTCCCTCTGTGAATTGGCGCAAAATTACCAGCCCGGCCGGCTTCCTTTGTGTTGTCCGAGACAGATTGGCGCCTTGAGGAAACGATGTGACATAAGCTCGCACCGACTTACAAACACGGAGAAAGCACGACGACAAGTGATGGACATTTGCTCAGACACTCTGTGTAGGTCTCTCTTGGTTGAAATTTGGGTGGACAATCTCCCATTCTCTAGCTTGCAGACTTACCAATTTTTGCACACAAATGGAGCTCCACTGTTCGAGTGGTCGCTCGATGCTTGTTACTGGTTGCTGCTAGTTGTGCTTGCTGAAGTTGTTGGAGCTTAGGATGGAGTTGCGTTCAATTTGGTTCCTTCTTTGTTGGCTTTCGTGTTTGGATGCTTGTTACTTTCGTATTGTTATTTTTTCATTCTCCTTGTTATCTTCTTTCGATTTGTCGCTCGCTGCATATAACCCAATCTCGCTTGCTTCCCTTTTCGCCCTCTTGAGTGCCTCGATTCCAATGCTCTCGAGTGTAGACGAGCGTCTGACGCAAGCTATGGACTATCTCGGCCCGCTATCTCAGGTCGCCCAAGCACGAAATGCAATGCAAAAGGGATGGAAAATTGCCACTCTTTGCTTGGCCACAGTCCACTAGCCGTAGACACAGTCTTGGCAGGCGGCCACTTTCACTTCAAACTCCACGAAGCCAGTTTGTCACTTTAGCACAAGTCCACCACTGATATGGCGCACGAACGCACACCAACCCCAAGCCCAAGAGGACAACTTTTGCTTCGTGTAAACTGCTTGGATGTTGGACGAGGAATGCAAAGCTCTGCTCTTTGTCTTTTTCCCCTCGTAAAGTCTCCTTCCCTCTGACCAAATTGCGGCCACTCTTCTTCTTCTTCTTCTTCTTCAGAGTCTCCTCCTCCAATACTGATACCCTTTGGAGCGGCAAATCTTGTGCGTGCGAGTAGCACTAAATATTATCCACTTCTCTGGGTTTGTCTCTGCTCTAGACAAACTGCAACTGCAACTCGCTCTTGCCTCTTGCCTCTTGTCTTCTTGTCTTCTTGCGGCCAAATAAATGGACCACCAGCCCGAAACATGTTACTGCAAATAGGCGCTTGCTTTCGCTTGATGAGTCGCATCAAGTTCTGCTCCTCTGCTGCCTAATAGAGACTCTTATCCACACAGAGGTGCACATACAAAGAGACAGAGTTGGAGAAACAAGTCGCCAAGAGTGAAGCTAAATTAATGAATTGCAGCGAAATTAAGCCAAACAAGTGTCATCTCTCTCCCAGTCTAGTTAGCTTCTTGCAACTGGCGACCCTTCTAACTGAAACTTGAGAAATGTAAACAAAATTGGTATTCCTTAACCGTTTACAGCCCCAGACACTTGGAGCAAGTTTGGGAGACGCAGGAGCGCCAGTTTGCCAGCCGCTCAACTTGAACTCTAACCCGCTAACAAGCTTACCTTAGATCTGGTTGATACTTTGCTCTTTTCACCCCATGTGGTCGGTCGGCGTCTGTTTGCTTCTTCTGCGGAGCGCCGGACGAAATCTCGTCCAATCTTGCAGCACTCCAACGCTTCTTATCTCGATCTCTCCAATGTAACTGTATCAAGACGCACCGCCGATACTCTGTCGGGCCTTAGCTTGATGAAACTGAACCAAACTAATTGAGTGTCATCGCCCGCTGCGAATTTTTTCTCTCCCTCTTGAGCTTTTTCTCCTCCTTCACCTCTTAGGTCTCTCTCTTTGCCATAAACCTTAGCGGCGTCTCCCTCTCGCTCTCCTGCCGCCTGGTTGCTTGCAATTCAGACGACCTCTTTCATCTGGCCCGCCGGTATGAAACTAGCCAGCACACTTGCTCTCGAAACCAAGGGCTCGATGAGCTTCCAATTTGGGCTTCTTTTTGTGGGGCTCTCTTTCACGGTGAAATATCAACAGCTCTGTAAGCCCTGATTTCTCTGATCCCAATTGAATTCTAATTAGTTAGCGACGATAACAAAAGAGATCAATTGCATGCATCGAGTCCAATGGCAGACGCAATAAGCCACACACTGTTGGACTGGGCGAGCCTTAGACCTACTCTCCTCTCTGCCTTTTCAAGTGGTCAGCTAAAATGTAGCAGCGAAAGGAAGTGGCACAGCTGAACAGAGGGAGAAAGTGGAGACGTATTGCTGGCAAGATGCGCGCGCAGGTTTCTGATTTTGGCTTACTCAAATGCAAACATCTAGATCAGAGCTCCGTCCAGTCGACTGTTGTCTCTTCGTATGCGCATGCGGCTTACTCCTCGAGGATTCTGGAACCCTCGGTTAGAGGTTATCTCTCTCTACTTCTTTCTCTTTCCTTCTCTCGACTCCATCCGATTGCAGGCATTGCACAGCAGGGATGTAGTGATATGAATCCTAATGAACGGTGGATGGAAATTAATCAAACACTAAGGATAATTTCGATTTTTCACAGGCACACGACATGGTTTGCAGATAAGCGCCCTCGTCTAGTTAGCAACCAAATCATTATTCGAGGCCCTGGGTTGGTTCCATCACCTCGAATTGCGCATCAATGAATGGATATGAGGATAGAACTAGCAGCACTTGCTGAGTCGTCCTCAACCTTCGGCCGAGATGAAGTCCTCGACTTGGCACCTTCAATGAGGCATCAAATTGCCCCAGTTCGGTCGACCGTTTTCTCTGAAGACAAAGAAGAGGGCATTGTCTCAATCAGTGGAGGAAAGTCTCCAGGATCCTATTTGAGCAAGATGAGAAGCTGCTCTCGATAACTCTCGTTCACATGGCGAGAGTTTGGTGCAGAGAGAAGGCTTGAGGGAGACAATAATCGACCCGTTCGGTATTATTCAGAAACAAGCCAATTTTTCGTTCGTCTGGGCCAACAGCTCCTCAAACAGAATAGGCCGATGATAATTTCTCTATGCTGCCGGCCACTGCAGGCCAGCTTAACATGATGAGGAGGTGTCAAAACTCCGATATCCTCGCGAAATTTTGAATAGAAAATCATGCACCACGATTTGACAATTAAATGATTTGACGCAGGCCCCAACGATCAGGTGTAGAAAACTCAAAAGAAACATCTGCGAGCTCATCGAACTGGACTTCTCTCGATCCTTATAGACAGGAGACCAGGGACGCCTGGACACGAGCAACCATCAGGTTCTAGAAGCTTTATGCAATTTCATCGGGAGTGAGCTTCCAAGAAGAGCTTACAAACCTTCTGAAAAATTGATCCTGGATCAGATGTAACCGTTGAGCACCCAAACGATGTTGAATATTGGCTATCTCGCAGTTGATAGAATAATTTCCTCCCGCGCTATTTCACGACTCGCGCCGCCTTCCTCTCTGCAGCTATCCATTCAATTAGCTGACTCCAAGTTCTGCCCTATCTCTGTGATCAAGCAAAAGATGAGCTCATGGCAAGAATTGGCCTCATACAAGTACCAGATTCTTGCAAACCCTATCCATTGCACGATTATCATTTCTGCCTCGGCCACTGAAGCCCACACATCTTTTCACCCGAAAACACACAAGCAGCCGCTCCAGTGGCGCACAAACTATCACCTTGGCCTCAGGCGGGACCCAAGTAATCAGCTCGCCCACAGATTGATTTCATATCATGCAGATGCTGCATCCTACTAGCTAGGCATCATGTTTGCTAATACTCGTTCCAGTGCTCATAGAGCTGTGAAATTGCTCTCAGACTTGCACAAGCTCACAAACTGCCCATTGCACTGGTGAACACTGGTTTGAGAAGCAAAGTGGTCCCTCGAATGACCGCTGGACATTAGGCGTCCGGGTGCCATTGAGGTGTGAGGCAGTAGCGAGGGGTGAAGGTGTTGGGCCCGGTTTGGATCTAACCTCGAACTGACTCACAGGGAGGCAGAGCACGAAGAGTTGGTAGAAAAGAGTTCCGATTACGATGATAGTTTTC